>ERZ857965.176-NODE-176-length-102107-cov-15.194019_pt1 | contig 102107 bp, 87 predicted proteins | sample MGYA00519758_ERZ857965 | MGnify/ENA primary metagenome ERZ857965 (study PRJEB31778, sample SAMEA3449381) | human gut metagenome | biome: human gut; feature: human-associated habitat; material: faeces | place: United Kingdom | collected 2010/2012 ...
CCAAACTTGCCGAGGATGGGAAGCCCCAACCTCTATAGGTGGGGGAGGATGTCACTCTTCATCTCTGGTGATAAACATCATTATAAATGCCAACAACAGCAATACGGAAGATATAAGGATTGCCCGTTCATGGAAGTATTTAATACACTGGTTTCCGATGATCGCCCCGCAGATAAAGCAAAGAATAATTCCGTAATAGAGAAGCCCTTTTTCAAGAGCTTCTCTTTTTTTTGTCTGGAAGAACGTGTAAATATTCTGTGTGCCGCTTCGCAAGTTTCCGATGCACATAGTAGTAGCGATACCATTTCCATGAATTTTACGAAAACTTTCTACCTGAATGCCACAGGCGAGGGAAGTTAAGCTATTTGCAAGAAGGTTATGACTTTGTGGGAGAAAGCTTACGATAGTAAGAATAATAGCCTCTGCCACAACAGAAATCTGCCGCCAATGCAAATGACTTCCTATTCCTGAATTTCGGACAATGTCTGCAAGTGCGATTCCAAAGGTAAAAGCAAGAACAGGGCAAAGGTAGCGGATAGCTGCAGGAATATTTCCTTCAGAAAGATGGACACCGAGAAGGAGCATATTTCCCGTCTGGGCATTTGCAAATACCTCGCCTCTGCCGATATAGGAATAGGCATCCATAAAGCCGCCGGATAGCGCAAGCAGGATACCAAGTTCTATGGATTCTGAAATTTGGACTTTTTTATTCAAACAAAAAACCTTCTTTCTATCTATAAGTGTGATTTACAAGTTCTATACACAATATCTTCAAAAAAATTGTGGATAGACGCAGTGCTTTGGGAAAATATTGTGGATAACTTTATAAAATTTGCATGATTTACAAAAAATAATTCAAAAGATGCCGTAATGATTATAGTGGGAATGAGACTGTTTGTCAATTAGAATATCTTTACTTTCAAATGGTAGAATGTTATCATAGTAGCTGTTGACCAAGGAAACATCTACATGATTTTTTCATTAAAAATATAGGAGGATTGCAATGGCAAAGAAAGCATTAATCGCTATGAGTGGTGGTGTTGATTCATCAGTAGCAGCATACCTTATGAAAGAGGCAGGATATGATTGTATTGGTGTGACAATGAAGCTTTATGATAATGAAGATATTGGAATGGCAAGGGAGAAAACCTGTTGTTCTTTAAGTGATATTGAGGATGCCAGAAGCGTGTGTGTTAAACTGGGAATCCCATATTATGTATTTAATTTTAAAGATGATTTTAAGGAAAAAGTTATTGATAATTTTATTTCCTGTTATCAGAATGGAATGACACCGAATCCCTGCATCGAGTGTAATCGTCATTTAAAATTTGAGCATTTATATAAGAGAGCGAAGGTATTACATTGTGATGTTATCGTAACGGGTCATTATGCAAAAATCACACACGATGAGCAGGGATATCATCTGTTAAAAGGTGTCGATGACAGCAAGGATCAGAGCTATGTACTGTATTCTCTTACACAGGAACAGCTTGCCAATACATGTTTCCCTTTGGGAGATTACAGCAAGACAGAAATTCGTAAGATTGCAGAAGAACAGGGATTTTTCAATGCCCATAAGCACGATAGTCAGGACATCTGCTTTATTCCAGATGGAGATTATATGTCATTTATCGAGAAAACAACGGGCAAAAAGAGCGAGCCGGGAGACTTCGTAAATCAGGAAGGCGAAGTAGTCGGTAGGCACAAGGGCTACTATGGCTATACTATCGGACAGAGAAAAGGTCTCGGCATATCCGCACCAAAGCCATACTATGTAACAGAAATCCGCCCGGAAGAGAATAAAGTCATCGTCGGAAGCAATGAAGACTTATTTAAGACTGATTTAATTGCAAATGACTTCAACTGGATAGAGAACTTAGCGGAGGACGAAGTCGCTAAGGCAAGAATCCGCTATCACCAGACAGAAAAAGAAGCAACCGCCAGGAAAAATTCAGATGGAACAGTAGACATTCATTTCTTAGAACCACAGCGTGCGATTACCAAAGGCCAGGCAGTAGTCCTGTATAGGGATAACCACGTAGTGGGGGGAGGAACAATCATAAAATAATTTTTGATTTGCCGCAGGCAAAGGAGACGCACCCTAAGAGAAAAGAAATCTGTGGTCGGATTGCCAGAAGAATTTAGAAAAGAGTCAGTAAAAAATTACCCCATTTTGTTCCGTTGTGCTAAACGTTCCATTTTGCCCAATAAAACAGAAACTTCGGAGAAACGAACCCGAAGTTTCTATGGTCAAAATTCCACAGCACAAAGTCACAAAATGGGGTAATTTTTTTACTGACTCTTCTTCTCGTATTCTTCTGGCAATCCGACCACAGATTTCTTCACTCTCGGGGAGCTGTGCTTTGGTTGGGGCAGAATCAGAATATTATGTTAGATAATTTTGAGATTTTTCAAAAGGTTATGGCTTTCCAGAAAATGAATACTAAAGATTGACATATAAGTGATTGCTATGATATCACAGCAATTTTACAATAATAAATTAAGTTGTCTTTTATCTATTTTGCAGAATTAAAGTAAGCAGGCGTTTTCAAAATTTTTAAGCTGGATTGCACAGAAAAAATTGAAAAAGAATGGGTTCACTATAAGATTGAATTTTATTCCTTTGTGCTGTGGAGTTCTGACTGTAACCTCACGAGATCGTTTTTGAGCAAGGTTGTTTTATCAGGCAGAATGGAACATTTAGCACGACAGAATAAAATCAAACGTATAATGAACCCCTTCTTTTTTAGATATCTAAGATAATCTGGCAACAGCCAAAGACAGCTCCCAACGAGAGAAGCCATCCTATATTTGTGGCCTTAGAGCAAGGATTGAATGCGAGTATGTAAGCGAACATTCAACCCGTAGTGATAGAGTCACAAATATAGGATGGCTTCTCTCGTTGGGAGCGTCTCCCCTGCCTGCGGCAACCCAGAGCTTAATAAGAAATTACCGTAGTATTTGTTGGCATATATTTCCAAATATAATATGCATCGGAGTCCATCAGACGCACACATCCATTAGATGCTGGTTTACCAATTGTAGCATCTGCATACACCGTGCTTGCAATTGGAAATTTATGATGATTCTGGCTACTGCCGGATGGGTAACGGTGTACTCTGGTGTGGAAAGAGTTTCTTCCACAATAATGAGTTATGTATTCTTCATAAGTATTAACATAATACCAGCCATTTTCCTTCTGACCAATGCGGAAAGTTCCATGGGGAGAACGGGTATTATAGTTTCCGGAGGCGCAAGGGAACGATTTGATTAATTTCCAATTGTTCTTTCGACCCTGAAAAATGCTGACTTCCTGTGTATAATGACTGACCCAGATTAAATAGCTGGTTTTGCTGGAATACTTTTTAACATAAGCAAGTTTTTGAGCAGTAGAATATTTGGATGTTGTGTAGTTGCATTTGAAAGCGCGAAGACTTCCTGTAGTGAGGTAGTAGGTCTTTCCTTTATAGAGAATCTCGCTTCTCTTATATTTGGTATTACGTCCGATTAAATCAACGGTTACACCGCTGCTTAATGTTTTAACAACTTTTTTAGAAGTCCAGGAACGGTAAAGAGAAACTCTCTTGGTTGTCTTGCAGAAGTAAGTCATCGTTCTTATTGTTTTTAATGGTGAAAGTAAAGTGTTAGGGGTACAGCTTACAGTAGCTCCTGTTGAAGAAGTATAATTCTTTCCATTAATCGTTGTGTAAGGTTTTACCATAAAAGTAATACTTGAAGCGCCGCTTGCAATGGAAGTCTGATAAGTGGAGCGGGTGGTGTTTGCTAAAAGAGTGTAACTGCTGCCTTTTTTTATATATACACTGTAACCGCTTGCGTTATAAAGTGTGTTCCATTTTAAGTTGAGACGGCTATTGCTTGCGTAGACAGATAATCCAGTTACATTCTGTGAAATGGTTACGGGAATCGTAGCAGAGAGCTTTCTGGAAACCGTTTTTGCGTTAGGAGCGAATGCTTTTACAGTAAATGTGTAGGTCTGGCCTTCATTTAACTGATTAAATGTATAAGTTCCGGCTTTTTTAAACTTAACAGAACGTCCATCGGAACAAAAGAGTTTATATTTATTAGCTCCAGTGACGGCTTTCCATGTGATTTGTGCACTTTTATATCCTGGTGTAACAGTAAAATAAGGTGCTTTCAGTGAGACGGCTTCGGTTGAACTGGTTGTGCTCTGGCTTTTGACCGTTGTCTGACTTGCATTCAGAGAAACTGCCGGATAAGTGCAAAGCCCGAAGAATAAAAGGGCTGAAGCGACAGAAAGACAGAGTTTATTTGTTATTTTCATGAAAAATCTCCTCTCTCATAGTATTAATGGTCATTGATAATTTACTATCTGACTAATATAACAAATCCTGCTACCAGAAGTCAAGGAGATGGATTTACTATTTAATTCAAACAAAAGCTAGCCAAAGCCCTTTGTTTCCATCCCCGAATCTCTCCAACCACTATTTTAATTCAACTAAAAACAGCCAAAGACAGCCCCGGAAGAGAAACGCTATCCTATATTTGTGGCCTTAGAGCAAGGATTGAATGGGAGCCAGTAAGCGAACATTCAACCCGCAGTGATAGAGTCACAAATATAGGATAGCGTTTCTCTTCCGGGGCGTCTGTCTCTTAACGAATTAAACTAGCCAAAAATTCTGGGAGAATACTTTCTGGTACTTCCATTTCTCCCTGTCCTTTAAATAAGGAAATATGTGGTTTGTTCTGACCGTGGAAGTCTGTTCCGCCTGTTTTAAGAAGACCCCACTGTTTGGCAAGACCGGCAACATATTCCTGTTCAACAAGAGTGTAAGTGTTATAGTAAGCTTCAATTCCAACAAGGCCGGCTTCTTTTAATTCGCGGACCAGAGTTTCTTTTTTGGCGGAATCTAACTTTTTATAGAACATAAGGTGTGCAAGAACAGGGACACCGCCACTGTTTTTGATTAGTTCGATTGCTTCCTGCGGAGTAGGCATGATACGTTCCACATAGCAGCATCTTCCCTCTGCAAGATATTTATCAAATGCTTCTTGAACAGAAGAAACATATTTCTTTTTCATAAGAAGCTTTGCGATATGTGGGCGGGCGATTGTTTCGCCTGGCTTATCTGGTTTGATTTCGTCCATGGAAATCTTAAAGCCCTGTTCCTGAAGTTTCTCAATAATTTTTGCATTACGTCCGTCACGGCTTTCACGACAAACGGCAAGGCGTTCTAAGAGAGCCTTATTTTTTGTGTCGATGTTATAGCCAAGAACATGAATTTCTACTCCGTGATAGTCTGTAGAAATCTCTACACCAGAGATGGCAGTAAGTCGTTCTTTATGTTTGGCAGCAGCTTTCTGAAATTCTTCTGTGCCAGCAACTGTATCGTGATCGGTAAGAGCAATTACAACAGGATTTTTATCACCAGCAAGTTTTAGGGCATCATTTATAATTTCTGTTGGGGAAAATGTACCATCAGAAGCAGTAGAATGAATATGTAAATCAATATAAGTTTTCAAAATGTACTCCTTTCATGCAATAATCAATCAAGTATCTATAATATTCTATATCTAGTATCGCAGAATTAGTTAAAAAAATCAATGTATATGACAATTATTTATATGAATTGAAAGAAAGTGATGGAAAATGTGTAATAATGCAATACTTGTTTGTAATAATTGCATAAAGGTGTTAGAATATCTTTATTGAAAATGAGAAGCTAAACAGGCAGACAGAACATGTAACGGAGGTTAATCTATAATGGAAGATATGATGAAAGCGTTGTTGGATGTGGTGAGAGCACAGCACACTGCAACAGAAGGAAGCGAAGAAAGACCATTTGATATTAATGATATTATTGATATGGCGCTGAATATTACCGGGAGACCAGAAGAACCAGAGGAACAGCAGGAACTTTCTGATACGATTCAGAAGCTGGCAGAATCTCTGGCACCAGATATTTTCCCACCGAAGACATTTGAGGAGATGGATGATTCCGAGCAGGCAGCTTCTGCAGTGAATATGATAGAGGAACGGTTAAGAAATGGTGGCAGAAGAAGAGAGACAGCAGCCCCACAGTCACAACAGGAAATGACTCCACAGCAGAATAGTTCACAGATGCAGAGTGAGTCACATGAGGAGAATCCTTTTGCACAGGTAATGGAGAATGAAAATGCGAATATTCAGCAACAGTCAGAAACTGCAGATGGATATGGAAATATGGCATCCACAGACAGTGGTGCGTCCGAAGATTATGGTAATGGCAGTTCTTACGATATGTTTGGACAAGACGATGTAAATCATCAGGAAGCGGCGAATCTTAATGATTTGATCTATAATAATTTTATGCAGATGATGGGATTAAATGATCCTAAGGTAGAATATCCATTTGACCGTTCTCAGATTCGATATGGAAGGGAAAAGACAGCGACGGAAATGCTTGCAGAAGATGAGGCCAACAAGGCAGAAGAGAGAGCATTAGAAGAGCAGAGAAGAAGGCCAGTTTCAGCCTGGGAACTTGCACAGTCAGCTGTGGATAAGGATGAGGAAGCACATCAGAAAGAGGAATATGAACCTAAAGAGATGAAGATGCCAGAAACCAAATCAGCTTCTCAGTTAGCCGCAGAAGCAATCGCGAAGGCCAAAGAAGAGGATCAGATGAAGCTTGAGGCAGAAAAGAGAGCAGAACGTCTTATGGAAGAGGCAAGAAAGCGCGGAAAAGATCCGATGGAATTTGCACTTCATCAGCAGGAAATTTTAAATTATATGGAAAAGAACAGTGATGAACTCGTTTCTTTTGAAGATTATGAAGATTTATCACCAGAGGAAAAATTAGAGATAGAGAAAGAACTTTATCGGGAAAAACAGATTGAAGCGGGAGTGGATCCAGAAGATATCAGTGATGAGTTACCAGATGAGATTCTGGAACAGGCTGGAATCGCACCAGATCAGACAGCAGGAGAGCAGAATAGTCAGGAGTCTGCCGGACAGGGAGATGGAACAACAGCACAGCAAACCAGCCAATCACAGGGAATGCCGGCATTTTCAGATGATATGCTTCGTATGATTAGCCAGGAAGTAGTACAGGAAAATGCAGAGATGATTCTGGCTGAAGATGCCAATGCAGACTTAGGATTAATTAACGAGACGATTTTCGAAAACTTGAAAAATCTAATGAGTCAGACTGGCGGAGCTGTGACGCAGGAAGATATGGAATCTTTGATCGGAGAAGTTATTTCCAGAAATACGTCTTCTGACTCAGAAGAAAAACAAGAAACTTTGGCGCAGACGGAAACAGGTACTACAGCTGAAACGGCACCGATGGCATTTGAAGGCGAAAGTGCAGGCAGTGCTGTTGGAAGTGGAATGGCAGGAACGAGGGAACCAGCAGTGGAAAGTTCACAGTCAGAATCACAGAGCCAGCCAATGTCAGCGGTAGAACTTGCCAGGGCAGCACAGCAGGCAGCTAAGCCAGAGCCACAGGAAGCCAGAGAAACAAAGTCAGCAGTAGAACTTGCAAAAGAGGCACAAGAAAACGCAGTACAGAAGAAGGCTGAACCAATATCGGAGACAGAGGAAGAACTGAGCGAGGATGATTTAAACTTTGATGAATTAGATTTAGAAGAGGAGTCCGAAGAAAGTCAAAGTCCTTCTATTGAAGAATTAAAGGCACAGCTTAAGGCAGCGGAAGAAGCATTGGCAGCAGAGCAGTTAAAAGCGGCACAGAAAGCCGGGAAAGCAGAGGAAGAGAAGAAATCAGAAGAACTTCCGAAAGTGGAAGAAGCAACAGAACAGCCGATGGAAGAGAGTGCATCAACAGCCGGGGAACAGACAGCAACAGAAGAAAGTTCTGAGATAACCCCTGCGCCAACAGCAGAAGAAGTACAAGAACAGCCTGAGTATTCTGAAGTTCCAGAAAAAGAAGCGGAAGAATTTGAATATGTTGATCCGGGCGAATTAGTTCTTGGAGACCACACACAGGCAGAGATAGATGAAGCTTTGGATAATCTGGCATCTCTTGGCCTGGAGGGTGAAGTCTATGAGCGTGCAAAAAGAATGCTCTTACTGGAACTTGCTGGTTCAGAAGTAGCACTTGATGCATGGCTTGAAGAACAGGAAAATGGCAAGAAGAAAAAGGCAGCGGTATCCGCGTTAGATACAGAAGAAGATGCTCTTGAAGATTTAGAAGATTTAGATGAAGATGACCTTGAGCGAGAATTAGAACTTGCTATGGATGAAGACTTTATTGAGGAAGATTTAGAAGAACCTGCAAATGAAGAAACTTTAGAAGAAAGCAGTCAGGACAAATCTGAAGAAACAGAAAAAGAGGCAGTTTCTGAGGAGAATTTAGAAGAAAACTCTGTAGAAAAAACGGAGGACGAATCTGATAAGACGGAAGGTGCCGAAGATGTATCAGAACAGCCAGAAAGTATTTTAAAAGAAGCTTCTGAGGAAGAAATAAGCAGTGAAGAGGAAAACTCTGAGGAAGAAGAGGGAGAGACCTCAGAGGCAGCTCAGGAAGAAGCAGCAAATAAGGAATACTTTGAGACAGAAGAGAAAGAGGCAGCAAATAGAGAGTACTCTGAGACAGAAGAGAAAGAGACAGCAAATAGAGAGTACTCTGAGACAGAAGAGAAAGAGACAGCAAATAGGGAGTGCTCTGAGACAGAGGAAAAAGAGATAGCAAATAAGGGCGTTTCTAAGAAAACAGAGAAAGAAGCAGAATACAAGGAAGCAGAATACATTTCTGAATCAGAAGACACAATTCAGGTAGAAAAAACAAGACCGGAAAAGGCAGAGAGGACATCTTCACAGACGAAGAAGTCTGCGCACAGTGAGAGAACATCACATTCCAGAAAACACAAGAATATTGTAAAACGTAAGGAAAAAACAGCTCCAGAAAAAGAAGAAAGAGAATTTAGCGCAGTAGTTCTAACAGGAAAGAATGTCGAAGAAAAAGAATTCCAGGTAAGTGTCCGCAATCCATTTGTTCTCAAAAACTCTGCAAGCTTTATGGATAAATTTGAAGAGTATATTGTAGATACACAGGAAAACAGAAAGTTAAGCACAGGATTCAAACGTTTAGATGCAATGCTCCGCTATGGCCTTCATAAAGGAAGTTACTTTGTAGATGCTACACCTCAGTATTTAAAGAACGGATTTATGCAGCAGATAGCCGACCGGGCAGCAGAAAGCGGTGTAGATGTACTTTATATTTCAACAGAGCTTACCCGCTATGACCTTATGGTAGATACTATCTCTCGTCTCAGCTATGAAATGAATAAAAAAGATGAAGAAAAAGCAGTATCCTCTATGGCAATCATGACAGGAGAAAAAGGCGCAGATATTCGTTCTTTAAAAGATGAATTGAATTGGTACAGAGGACGAATCAGTGAACATCTTTTTGTACTTGATCAGGAAGCAGTGTCTGAATATGTAGAAAATATGGAAGATGCCTCCGCAGGAGATATATTAGCAGAACTTATTCGTTCCATCGTAACAGAGGGAGCACATAAGCCAGTGGTATTTATTGATAATATTGAAAATATACTCTCAGTAGAAGATTCTGAGGATATGAAACCGCTCATGGATGGAATCCGTAAACTTGCAAAAGAACTGGGAATTCCGATTATTATGTCCTACGGATATGCACCAGCAGAAAGTGAAAATGAGCTTGACCCAGATGAAATCGAATATCACAAATCATTAGGAAATATGTGTGATGTATATCTTGAACTCAAATATGCAGATATGATAACAGAGGATTACGAAGAATTAACAGAAGATGATATTCAGGAAATGGTAGAAAACGGTGAAATGCTTCTTATTAACGTACAACTTCATAAAAATAGAAGAACAATGAAAGCATCCTGTCAGATACAGGCAACACCGAAGTTTAATTATTACGAAGAATAGTGATTTGCCGTAGGCAAATAGACGAAACACCAAAGAGAAGATATCCTATATCTGTGACTTTAGTCGCGGCGGTTTGAATGCTCGCTTATGCGCTTGCATCCAAACCTTGCTCCGAGGCCACAGATATAGGGTATTATATGGCGCTATTCCGTAATCCCAATATAATCCGTTACAACCTTAATCTTCGCACTGATCTTCTGAAGCTCTTCTGTTGGTTTATAGTCTTTCGTACCAAAGAGATATTCGTGTGCTTTTTTTACATTTGTCTGGGCTGTAATTGGAAAACCGTAATAAATGCCGTTATATCGTTCATCTTCAGATTTAAAAGGATAAGCCTGCGAATCTTCTATCTTACAACGTGCCATGGAAAGAGTCAGCTTTGTGAGAGCGTCATTAGAGAGGCTCGTTTTACACTGTGGAAGAACAGTACTGATTAACTTTCCAAGTTTTAGCGGCTGTTTTTTAGCTGTATTCATAATACCTTCAAGAACAAGTCGCTGATGGTTAGCTCTTGCGTGATCTCCGCCTTCCATGTAGCGGATACGAGAGTAGGCAACAGCCTGATTACCATCGAAGGTATAAGTTCCGGTTTTTTCAAACTTCGGAGAATTTCCACCGTTAATATGATTCATATTACCAATATAATCATTTAAATTCTGTAATTCTTTTTCAGAATTAATGGTCAATGGAATACCTCCAAGCACATCAACAGCATCGGCTAATGCTTTAAAGTTAACCGTGGCGAAATCTGTGATATTTAAATCCAGGTTACGGTTAATTGTGCGAAGAGCAAGTTCTGGTCCGCCATAAGAATATGCTGCATTAATCTTATCGTATTCGCCATCAATACTTACATAAGTATCACGGTAAATAGACATCAATTTTACCTTTTTGGTTGATTTATTGATGCTGGCAATGATGATACAGTCAGTACGGGAACCTTTATCTTTAATTTTATTATCCTGACTATCAACGCCAAAAAGAGCAATATTTTGATAATCTTTTATATTAGCATCCGTATCATTTACAGTTACACTTGTTTTATCTAAAGGATATTTTTCTATTTTGGAAAATGCACCTTTTAATGAGAAACGGAATGCAAAAACCGCCCCGGCAATTAAAAGAATGATTAAAAGAAGGAAAGGAAAACATCCCCGTTTTTTCTTTTTTTTACGTTCATGATAAGTTAAAGCTCGTCCGCCAGAAGTCTGCCGCTTTTGAGACTTTGTATCAGGCTTATTCTGGGAAGAGGACTTCTTTGTTGATGGTTTGCCAGAATTTTTTATAGAAGAACCAGAGGAATGATATCCTGTACCGGAAGAACTTCGAAGCAGGCCATCAGTATTCAATGTGGAATGTGTATGATGGTCGTGAGAAGTTTTGAAATTATTCTGAGAACTTCGTCTGCCGCCTGTGCTGGAATAGTTATATTTGTTTTCAATGTTATCTTTACTATATATTGAACCATATTTCATAAAATATGCCTCCATTCTGTCATAGGTACTTCTGGAAATTTAATAGGTTTATGGAATGTTTCGGAGAGTACATTCATTAGTTAAAAAATCTGTGTTAGTAAGCATTTTTATTGACAAATCCTTTAAATACAGTAAGAAATAGAATCTTAATATCAAAAGATAATGTCCAGTTTTCAATATAAAAAATGTCATGTTCAATTCGTCCCTCAATGGATGTGTCTCCACGGAAGCCGCAAACTTGTGCCCATCCTGTCATACCGGGACGTACCTGATGCTTTATCATATAACGAGGAATCTCCTCTTTAAATTTCTCAACGAAAAGAGGTCGTTCTGGCCGTGGACCAATGAGACTCATATCACCCTTTAATACATTAAATAACTGTGGCAGTTCGTCAAGACTGGTCTTACGGATAATTCTTCCCACGGGAGTGACCCGGGGATCGTTGTGTACTGTCCAGGCCTTTTGTTCCTTAGAGGCAGACTGTACTCCCATCGATCGGAACTTGTACATTTTAAAAGGTTTATTATGAAGACCGACTCGTTCCTGACAGAAAATAATTGGTCCTGGGGAACTCTTTTTAACGAGAACAGCAACAACAGCCATAATCGGTGAAAAGAGAATGATACAAACGATAGAACCAATAATGTCCACAAGACGTTTGATACATTTGTTTACAGTATTTGTAAGCGGAACATTACGGATGTTGATAACCGGAAGTCCGTTCAAATCCTCAGTAACTGGGTTAGTAGAAATAAATTTATAATAATCTGGAACAAACTTTGTATGCACACCAGACTTTTCGCAGATAGCAACCATATCTCCCAGTTTATAATACTCTTTCAAGCTGAGTGCGATTGCCACCTCATCCATAGAAGTGTTCTGAAGAAACTTTTCTACATCCTTTAACTTACCAATGCAAAAAGTATTGCGGTAAGAAAAGTCAGCCTTGAGATTATCATCGAAAATACCGTGAATGGTGTAGCCCCACTGTGGGTTTGACTTAATACGGTCGATGTAGGCTTCGGCTGCTGCACTGAAACCAATAACAACAACATGTTTAAGATTAAATCCCTTTCTGCGAGTTCTTTCTAATGCATAACGGATTGCCGCCCTTTCAGCAATGGTAAGAAGCATGGAAAGAACATAGAACATTAACTGAAGACTTCGTGAAACATGGGGAATCTTCATAAAGATTATATATATAAAGAAGAAAACCATTCCAATGGAATTCGCCTTAATGAGATTCGCATACTCTGAAGTCCTATTTTGAAATCTTTTTGGTTTATATAAATTAAACTTTGCATATAAAATAAGGTATACAGGAATCAGAACAAGAAGTATACCCTGATATTGCCACAACTGCCGCCAGTAACCAAAACGAGGGAAAATGTCTTTAAAAAGAGGGCATATATATCGAATATAGTAACTAAGACAAAAGGAACAATAAATAACCAGTGCATCAAGAACGACGTGGAACCGGTTAAGATATTTTTGATTCTCTTTAATCATAAAAGTGTACCTCCATCACCCAAAAGGGATATATATATGGAAAAAAGGGCGTAATATACCTCTTACTGGGATAATTTTCTAACTTATTATACAATAGAACAGGGCATTCCACAAGGTTATTTCTTTTCCTGCTTTTACGAAAAAAGTGTGAAAAAGCTGCAAAATCAGTAGAAATCCATAAATTTGCCATAAATACAACACAAATTTATCACACATCGTTGCTAAGATAAGGTTACAAACTTAGGAAAGGGGATAACATTATGAACGAATTTGAAAATGGATTCCATAATGAGAATTTAGAGAACAACAGGATAAATAACCAGGAAAACAACAGTCAGCAAGTAGCTATAGATGTAACACCGATTGAGGAATCGGTAACACAGGAGAATACAGAGAGTCATAGATATTCTTACAGAGAACAAGGTACAGGTGGCAGTTCCTATCAGTATGACAATGGAAATAATTCCAACGATACTTATAATAATTCTTATAGCAGCCACGGATGGAGAGATGAGAGTACTTATAATAATGAAAATTATTATGGGAATATCCCGCCGGAACCTGATAAGAGACGCAGACAGAGAAAGAATGGCAGTAAAAATAATAAGAACGGAATGGGTAAGAAAGCTGCCAAGTTAGTTGCATCTGCAGCAGTATTTGGTCTTGTAGCGGGAGCCTGCTTTGTAGGAGTGTCCGTAGCAAAAGATAAATTATATCCTTCTACAGCAGATCGAATTGAAACAACATCGGGAACAACAAGTGCAAAGAGCGAGACATCATCAAGCGGCTCAAGCAGCTCCAGCAGTAATGTAGCAAGTGTAGTTAATGAAGTGATGCCATCTGTTGTATCTATTACAAGCACAATTCAGTCTTCCAATTATTATGGCTTTGGTACACAGGAATCAGAAGGAGCAGGTTCAGGATTTATCGTTGCAAAGACAAAAGATAATCTTATGATCGCAACAAATAATCATGTAGTATCCGATGCCACTTCCCTCACCGTAGGATTTGTAGATGATACAACAGCAAAAGCTACAGTTGTAGGAACAGATTCCAGTGCAGACCTTGCAGTTATTTCTGTAAAGATAAAGGATATCAAAGACTCTACAGCATCAAAGATTAAAGTTGCAACACTTGGAAGTTCTGATGATTTAAAAGTAGGAGAAGAAGTAGTAGCAATCGGTAATGCATTGGGATATGGACAGTCCGTTACAACAGGTGTAGTCAGTGCAAAGAACAGAGAAGTATCTTTAACAGATGGAACAATGAATCTTCTTCAGACAGATGCCGCAATCAACCCTGGTAACAGTGGTGGTGTACTTATTAATATGGATGGTCAGGTTGTAGGTATCAACAATGCGAAGTTAGAAGATACATCCGTAGAAGGTATGGGATATGCGATTCCTATCACTACAGCTAAAACTATCTTAACAGATTTAATGAATGCCAACAGCGTAAGCACAAAAGATGCTGCATTCCTTGGAGTCGTAGGCCGTGACATTAATGAATCTTATTCCAGCGCACTTGGAATCCCTAGCGGAATCTATGTATCACAGGTAGTCAGCGGATCACCAGCAGAAAAAGCAGGAATCTCTGCAGGCGATGTCATTACCAAGTTTGAGGGTAACAACGTATCTACAATGTCCGGCTTAAAAGAAAAACTGGCACTGAAAAAAGCTAATACAAAAGTAAAAATCACATTTAAGAGAGCAAACCAGAGCGGAACATACGAGGAAAAGACCGTTACAGTAACTCTTGGTAAAAAGAGTGATTTCAGTGATGTAACAACAGATAACTCCAGCGATTCCAGCAATGATTCCAATAATAACTCCAATAATGGAAATAATAATGGAAACAGCAATGGCAACTCTGGTAATAGCAATGGAAATTCCGGAGACTATGGTTATGGCAATGGAAATTTTGGAAATGACAATGGCAATGGATATATAAATCCATATGAATATTTCTTCGGAAATAACTATTAATTTACCATTTAATTCGGAAGCTGTCTTTGGATGATTTTTAGATGAATTGAATTTAATCATAGTCCAAAACAGCAATCTACAAATCCCTCCCTTGATAGCAGGTGATAGCATAACCATGGTCAGTGCATTTTTGCAACGGCCTAGAGCGTGTTTGAAAAATCATTCCTGCAACCTGCACGCCCCAATTTGCAGTATATTTTGCCTTCATTCAGTTGACGTAGCCCGCTACGCCGCCCTCATTCAGGCGAAATCTCCCCTAAATTGTAACGCACATCTTGCAGAAAGCATTTTTCAAACACGCTCTAATACAGAAAAACTTTATACAATATTATATAAAAATGTGCCTTAGAACAAGCTCTTAATGCGATGGAGCATTAAGAGTGCAGTGATACGAAGCATTTTATATAATATTGTATAAAGTTTTTCGTCTGTTTTTCAAAAAAACACTTGACATCTCTTCATACCCATGATATCATACCAAAGTATGAACGCCGAAGACAGCAGGTGCCGTAAGGCATAAAGTGAGAACACCTGCCGAGGAAGTTATATTCAGATAATTTTATTCTTAGAATATTTCTGCTCTTTGTCTTTGGACAGAGAGTTTTTTTATTTCATCGAAAGATGAACTGACGGCGGTACACACAAATATTTAAGGAGGTGCACCAGGAAGATGGCTAAAGTAGAATTAAAACAGCCTATTGTTGACGAGATTAAGGCTCAGCTTGACGGAGCTAAATCTATGGTAGTTGTAGATTACCGTGGAATTTCCGTAGCTGATGTAACAGAACTTCGTAAACAGTGTCGTGAAGCAGGTGTTGTTTATAAAGTTTATAAGAACACTATGGTAAAACGTGCTGTAGAAGGTACAGAATTCGAAGGCGTTGTAAAAGATTTGGAAGGAACAAACGCATTTGCAATTTCCAAAGATGATGCAACAGCTCCAGCAAGAATCGTTGCTAACTTTATTAAGAAAGCAAAATGCTGTGAGTTAAAGAGCGGTGTTGTAGAAGGTACTTACTACGATGCAGCAGGTATTGCAACAATCGCAACTATCCCATCAAGAGACGAACTTATCGCAAAATTCATGGGAAGCATTCAGTCCCCAATTACAAACTTTGCCCGCGTAATCAAACAGATCGCAGAGCAGAAAGATGGTGGAGCTGCAGAATCCGAAGCAGCAGCTGAATAATTAATATTATAATATAAGATTTATGGAGGGAAATAAGATGACAACTCAGGAAATTATTGAAGTTATTAAAGGTTTATCCGTATTAGAATTAAATGATTTAGTAAAAGCTTGTGAAGAAGAATTTGGTGTATCCGCAGCAGCAGGTGTTGTAGTTGCAGCAGGAGCAGGTGCTGGAGAAGCAGCAGAAGAAAAGACTGAATTCGACGTTGAGTTAACAGAAGTTGGCGGACAGAAAGTTAAAGTTATCAAAGTTGTTCGTGAAATCACAGGTTTAGGATTAAAAGAAGCTAAGGCTGTAGTTGATGGTGCTCCTAAGGCAATCAAAGAAGCAGTTTCTAAAGAAGAAGCTGAAGACATCAAGAAACAGTTAGAAGAAGTTGGAGCAAAAGTTACAGTTAAATAATTGTAGTTTTCCAATATTTAATTTCTTGAACGAACGCTCGGAGGGTGTAAGCTCTCCGAGCTTTTTTTGTTGGAGGTATAATAATGAGTAAAAAGTGCCCTTATGAAAAAAAATGTGGTGGCTGCCAGTATATTGACCTGCCATATGAAGAACAGTTAAAGAAGAAACAGAAAGATACAAATAAGCTTTTAAAAAGTTTTGGAAAGGTAAAGCCGATTATTGGAATGAAAGATCCGTGGCATTACCGTAATAAAGTACATGGAGTTGTAGCAGGAGACCGCCATGGCAACTGCTTTACAGGGATTTATGAGAACCGTAGCCATCGTGTTATTCGTGTCGATTCCTGTCTGATTGAGAATCAGAAAGCGGATGAAATCATGAATACAGTAACTTCCCTTATGAAGTCTTTTAAGATGCGTCCATATAATGAAGATACTGGCTATGGATTTTTGCGCCACATTTTAGTTCGTACCGGTTATCATACTGGTCAGATTATGGTTGTATTAGTTACAGCATCTCCAGTATTTCCATCCAAAAATAATTTTGTAAAAGCACTTCGAAAAGAACATCCGGAAATCACAACAATTATTGCAAATGTAAATAACAGAAATACTAGCATGGTTCTTGGGGATAAGCAGCAGATTCTTTATGGAAAAGGCTATATTGAGGATGTGCTTTGCGGCAAGACATTCCGCATTTCTCCGAAGTCATTTTATCAGGTAAATCCAATTCAGACCGAAGTTATTTATAATAAGGCGATTGAATTTGCAGGACTTACCGGAAAAGAAAGAGTTATTGATGCGTACAGTGGAATTGGCACAATTGGAATGGTCGCAAGTGATAACGCAGGAGAAGTCATTTCTGTAGAATTAAATGGAGATGCGGTCCGCGATGCTGTCTTCAATGCAAAGCAGAACAAAGTAAAAAATATTCGTTTTTATAAAGAAGATGCAGGAGATTTCATGGTAAAAATGGCATCACACAAGGAAAAAGCTGATGTTGTCTTTATGGATCCCCCACGTTCCGGAAGCGATAAGAAGTTCTTAGATTCCCTGCTTCGCTTAAGACCAAAGAAAGTGGTTTACATTTCCTGCAATCCGGAAACACTTGCCCGAGACTTAAAGCACCTTACAGGAAATGGATACCGTATAAAAGAGATTCAGCCAGTAGATATGTTTCCTTCCACCGGCCATGTAGAAGCTGTTTGTTTACTATCAAGAAGAGAGAAATAGTACGAAAACAAAGCGTATTTCTGTTTTTTACTAACACTCACGAGTACCTTTATAGTTGTCCATAAGATGAGGATAGGAGGAATCATGGAAGTAAGGAAACGATTTGAAAATGATAAATTAAAAAAACTTCAGATTTTTAATGGGGCACAGTTAAAATATATAGCATTTATATCCATGCTGATAGATCATGTAAACAATGCGTTGATAACCCCTTTTCTAAATGGGAAGGGATTTTTATTACATTTATCTAATCTTTTTTCAATTCTGGGCAGGATTGCATTTCCTATTTTTGTGTTTTTTATTGTAGAAGGATTTTTTAAGACCAGTAACAGGAAGAAGTATCTTATAACGCTTTTGCTATTTGGTGTGATATCTGAAGTTCCGTTTGACATGTTTACATCAAAAGTATTCTTTGATCCATATTGGAATAACATCATGTTTACTTTAGCATTATGTCTTATTACAATTTGGATTATTGATGCTGTAAAAGCAAAGATCAGCAATAAAGTTTTGTGGTATAGTATCTCAATCGTTGTTGTAGGGATTTCGTGTGCAGTAGCGATGGCGCTCAGTCTGGATTATGATTATCATGCGATTATTGTTGCATACATTTTTTATATTTTTTATGATAAACCAATACTTGGAGCGGGATTGGGATATCTTTCGATTATTAAAGAGTTATATTCTTGCTTGGGATTTGCTATGACAGTGACATATAACGATGAAAGAGGAAGGCAAAATAAATGGATAAATTATCTTTTTTATCCGGTTCATATTTTAATATTAGGTATTCTGCGTTTTTATTTAAATATTTAAAAATCTTTAGAAATATTTAGTAGGAAAGAAAACAGGGGTATGTTATAGTTATAACTAAAGCGTGTTTGAAAAATCATTCCCGCAAATTGTGATGCACATCTTGCAGAAAGCATTTTTCAAACACGCTCTAGTGTTAAGACTTACACAAACAAAAAGAGAAATATTTCACAAGAATAACAGGCAGGTTTTACATGCATTTGATTTGGAGTTATAGGGATAGTTATAGGGAAAGATACATAAGAAACACATATTTATGAAAGAAAAAAGTATAATTCAACAGAACTTAAAGAAAATAATTGGTGTTATTGTGGTTTCTGTTTTTGCCATAATAACGATTTATACGGTGTTTCGGGGGAGCGGCATCTCTTTGAACGAACTGACGGCAAGTTTAAAAGAGGCATCCTGGGAAGGTATTCTGCTGGCATCGGTAAGTATGCTTGGTTTTATTTATTTTGAAGGGGAAGCATTAAGAGTTCTTGTCCGGCATATGGGATATCCGGCAAAGAGAAGCCATGGCTTTGTTTATTCGGCGGCAGATGTGTATTTTTCTGCAATTACGCCATCTGCTTCAGGAGGACAGCCGGCAAGTGCATATTTTATGCTGAAGGATGGAATAGCAGGAACAGCAGTTATGGCTGCGCTGCTACTGAATCTTATTATGTATACCCTTGCGATTCTGACGATCGGGCTGGTAGATATTTTGATTTTTCCGGAAGTTTTTCTGAATTTCAGTATCGGGTGTCGAGTGCTGATTGTGGCAGGTGGTTTAGCTTTAGCAGGGCTTGGGATTATCTTTTATCTTCTGCTGAGAAAGCAGGCATTGATCGAATCTGTCGGTACCTTTTTTGTCCGGATTTTACGGATGATTCATTGTGGGAGGCTTGCAGATAAGTTAGAAAAGAAACTGGAAGTTTCTATCGAGAAGTATAGTAGTCTTGTGGATGTGATTTTTGATGGAAAGAGAATGTTATGGAAGGTGTATATCCTGAATCTGTTACAGAGATTGTCGCAGATTATCGTAACACTTTTTTCCTTTGCAGCATTGCATGGAGATTTACGCAAGCTTCCACAGTTATTAGCAACACAGATTTATGTTGTTATGGGTTCAAACTGTGTCCCGATTCCGGGAGGAATGGGAGTGACAGATTATCTGATGTTGAAAGGATATCAGCAGCTTATGAGCAGGGAAGCCGCATTTCAGCTTGAAATGCTTAGCAGAGGCCTGTCTTTTTATGTCTGTATCTTTGTAAGTCTGACTGCAGTTTTGATAGGATATGTAACGATTAAGAGAAAAAAGAAATTGGAGAATGAAAATGATAGGATTTTATGATTACACAGTGATACTTACTTATTTGTCACTGATGTCGGGAACAATAGGAATTATGCTTTGTCTAAATGGGATGGGGCATCCATACCTTGGTATGTTTTTTCTGCTTTTTTCTGGACTGTGTGATACATTTGATGGAAAAGTAGCCAGAAGCAAAAAAGACCGCACAACACAGATGAAAAAATTTGGAATTCAGATAGATTCATTGTCAGATTTGATAGCTTTTGGTATGCTGCCGGCATGTATAGGAATCGCAATGCTTCGCTATACGATGTGTATTCCTGATTTATCTGGAGTGACCCGCTATCTGCTCACGCACTATACTTTACAGACACAGATTGTTTTAAGCCTGATTGCTGTTTTGTATGTACTTGCTGCAATGATTCGCCTGGCCTATTTTAACGTGATGGAAGAAGAAGACCAGAACAGAGATGAGACAGGAGCCAAAATTTATACAGGCTTACCAGTAACGTCTGCAGCATTAATTTTTCCAGCAGTACTGCTTATACATATGCTTATTCGTGCAGACCTGACATTTTTGTATTTTGGAGTTATGTTGATTACAGGCGGCCTGTTTATTTCAAAAATACAGATTAAAAAGCCGCAGAATAAGGGAATCGCTACTATGATTTTCTTTGGTGCGGTAGAGTGCGTTGTTTTGATTTTTGCGTTGAAATTTTTGAAAAAGTAAAGTTTTCATATAAACATTTAAACTTTGTAGTATTTTATGAGAATACTATGGAAATTTTTGTACATAAATTTTAAGAATTAAGAGATTACAGACAGGAGATTTACATATGACTATCCTAGAATTTTTATATAATACAGTTCCAGGAAGATTTCTTTTAAAACCGTTAACCGGCCCACGGCTTTCTCGTATCTGTGGGCATTTTTTAGATTCTGAATTGTCGTCATTTCTCATTCAACCATTTGTAAAGCAAAATGCAATCCAATTATCAGATTATGAAACAACAGATATAAAAAGTTTTAATGATTTTTTCTCAAGGAAAATAAAACAGGGCAAGCGTCCGATAGATATGGAGGAAAATCATTTAATCGCACCATGTGACGGTCTATTATCTGTCTGGAAAATAAAAGAGAATACCGTTTTTCCTGTAAAGCAGAGCCATTATACAATTTCCTCTCTGTTGCACAGCAAAAAGCTGGCACAGCGTTATCATGGGGGATACTGCCTTGTATACCGTTTGTGTGTAAATCACTATCATAGATATTGTTATGTGGATTCCGGGCAAAAGAGTAGAAACTTTTTTATTCCAGGACGTTTACATACGGTAAGACCCGTTGCCCTCCGGGAAGTTCCTGTATTTACTGAGAATAGCAGAGAATATACATTAATTCGGACAGAAAAGTTTGGCACAGTAGTACAGATGGAAGTTGGCGCAATGCTTGTTGGGCGGATTGTCAATCATGAAGAAAAAGGAAGTACCATAAGAGGAAAGGAAAAAGGATATTTTCAATATGGAGGTTCTACAATTATCGTACTGATTGAGCCAGAACAAGTTCAGATACGCGAGGACATTTTACAAAGTTCTGCACTGACAAAAGAAGTGCCCGTCAAGATGGGGGAGGTCATTGGTCATGCACTCGAACATAAAAGAACGATTCAATAATTTACTGCCAAAGTATGCAATCCTGCCGATTATCGCAGCTTTACTCATAAATAACTGTATCTACATAGGTGCAGCACAACTTCGAAACCACTTATCTTTTTACTCACTGGCAATCTCGCTAGATGAAAAGATTCCACTGTTGACACCATTTGTCATATTTTATGTACTGGCATATGTCCAGTGGGCATTGAATTACATATTAATTGGCAGAGACAGCAAAAAACTGTGCTATCAGTTTGTACTTGGAGATATTCTTTCCAAAGTCATCTGTCTATTCTTCTTTATATTGTTTCCAACCACATTAACCCGGCCGGAAATTACAGGAACAGATATATTCAGTCAGCTTGTTCGCTTTATTTACTCTGTAGATGCTCCCGTCAACCTATTTCCGTCTATTCACTGTTTAGAGAGCTGGTGCTGCATACGTGCCGCCTACAAAATGAATTTCAAAACAGAAAAGAGAACCAACTATTATCGAGTGGCAACGATTCTTATGTCACTGGGGATATTTGCATCGACATTATTTATAAAACAACATGTAATTGCAGATGTATTTGGGGGAATTGCAGCTTTCGAAATTGGAATGATTTTGGCAAAAATTCTGATTTGTGAGGCTGCGGAGCAGACGAACTCCTGGAGATAAATAAAGCATATTTGTGACTTTAGTCGCGACGGTTTGAATGTTCACTTACAGCGCTCACATCCAAACCTTGCTCCGAGGCCACAAATATGCTTTATTTATCTTCAGGAGTTCTGCTCGTTGGCAGCTCAGAAAATCAGTTGGAGGGATTTGGGGAAGAGGACAGGAGATGTAGAAGTTCTGGGAAATGAAATTCTATAGGATTGACACTTGAATCAGTGCCATAATCGTATAGTTATAATATCAAATAATTTAAAATGATAAGATAAGTGTCAGTCCTCCAGCATTTCAATTCCTCAAAAGGTCACAACTGTCTGAAGCCTCCCTCAAATCTTTCTCAAAATAAATCCTGAATTTGCATGGGCAGCCAACAAACAGCTTCCAAAGAGAGCCGATACCCTATATTTGTGGCCTCGGAGCAAAGGTTGGATGCAAGCGGTTAAGCGAACATTCAACCTGCAGCGACTAAAGTCACAAATATAGGGGATCGGCTCTCTTTGGAAGCGTCTATTTTGCCTGCGGCAAATCAGGAGTTAAACTATTCTTCTTCCCAGTTATGGTATACTGCCTGTACATCATCATCTTCATCGAGTAAGTCTAATGTACGGTTTAAGTTCTTAATATCTTCTGGGTCTGTTAATGTTACATAGTTGTCTGGAATCATTGTTACTTCTGCAGATGCCATTGGTACGCCTTCTTTTTCAAGGGCTTCTCTTACTTCACCAAATGCGTCTGGATCTGTAGTGATTTCGTAGCTGTCATCTTCTTCCACGAAGTCTTCTGCTCCGGCATCTAATGCAATCATCATAAATTCATCTGGATCTGTTTCGTATTCTTCTTTAGATACAATGATCTGTCCTTTTTTCTGGAACATGAAAGATACACAGCCGGATGTACCGATATTTCCACGTCCTTTGGAGAATGCGGAACGTACGTTAGCTGCTGTACGGTTCTTATTATCTGTTAATGTTTCTACGATAATAGCGATTCCGTTAGGGCCGTATCCTTCGTATGTATTCTGTACATAATTTACGGAGTTGGCATCTCCGGCAGCTTTTTTGATACCTCTTTCGATAGTATCGTTAGGCATGTTGTTAGATTTTGCTTTAGCGATTACATCACGAAGCTTACTGTTATTCGCTGGATCTGGACCGCCTTCTTTTACTGCTACTGCAATTTCACGACCGATTACGGTAAAGATTTTACCTTTTGCAGCATCATTTTTTTCTTTTTTGTGTTTAATGTTCGCAAACTTGGAATGTCCTGACATTTTATCTTCTCCTCACTTCTCTATGATATTTAAATACTCTTATAGGCATAACTTTTCTAAGTTTATCACCGTTTTATTATGTAGTCAAGTATTCTGGCTTTATCTTTCTGATTTACCTTTCCACAAAAATTTTCGATTTACACCCATTTTTTTATTTTTTATATTTTCATAAAAGGCTACTGTGCTGGCATATTGACAAACATGCTATTTTATAATCTGTACAATATTCTCCCAAATCAGCTACTGTACCAGAGCATGTTAATGAATATACCGAAATCTTTTTTCAATTATTTTAATATTCCAGACTCTTTTATGCTCGCAATTGCTTTCTTAATCTCTTCTGGCGGAAGTACGAGAGCAAAACGGACATAACCTTCACCAAGGCTTCCAAAACTGCTTCCTGGTGTACAGATCACGCCAGTTTTCTCCATAAGTTCCATAACAAATTCATTGGAATTCGTATAGCCGTCCGGCAGTGGCCCCCATGCAAACATAGTTCCCTCGCTGTCTGGAATGTTCCACCCAATCTCTCGAAGTCCTCCGCACAGTGCATCTCTTCTTTCCTGATATTTTTTGCACTGTTCCTGTACGGCAGCATCATCGGATTTTAATGCCGCTACTGCACCTGCCTGTACAGGAAGAAATATACCATAGTCAATCTGGGAACGGAAACGTTTGAACACTTCAATGACCTGTGCATTTCCAATGACAAAGGACATACGCGCACCTGTATAATTATAGCTCTTTGACAGGGAATAAAATTCTACGCCGACTTCCTTTGCTCCCTCGAAAGAAAGGAAAGACTTGCCTTCTCTTCCGTCATAAATAATATCTGAGTATGCATTATCATGAATGATTAAAATATTGTTTTCCCTGGCAAATGTAATTAACTTTTCGTAGAATTCGTCTGGTGCTGTCTTACAGATTGGATTGGCTGGATAGGATACTACCATCACTTTTGCTGCCTTTTTTACATCCGCAGGAATGGCATCAAAGTCTGGAAGATAGTTATTCTCCTCTGTCAGCGGATAAAACCATTGATTACTCTGTGCGATAAATGCGCCTGTTGAAAAGATTGGATATCCTGGGTTTGGTAAAAGCACGATATCTCCCGGATTAATGAGTGGCAGGAAAATGTGTGCCATTCCTTCCTGAGAGCCGTATACAGACATAATCTCATTCTTCGCAATGTCCGTATTATATCTATTTTTGTAACGTGCTGCTAACGCATCTAAAAGCTCATCGGTCTCGCCTAAAGAATAATGATAATTCTCCGGGTGAAGGCAGGCTTCGGATACCGCTTTCATCACACATTCCGGTGTTTCAAAATCTGGTGTTCCTACAGAAAAGTTGTAAATCTTCTTTCCCTGTTTTTGCAATTCTTTCTTTTTCTCATCTAAAATCTGAAAAATTCCTGCTTCAAAATTCTTCATTTTCTCTGCTGGTTCAAAATTCATATTTTTATTACTCCTTTGTGTTGTCCTTTATGTAATCAGCTCCAAACTGATTTTTAAGGCATAGTTTACTCTCTTTAAGGTGTTTGTGTCAAGATGGCATACCCGTTCTTTTAGCCGCTGTTTGTCAATTGTACGAATCTGTTCTAATAGTACAACAGAATCCTTTGTAATATCACACTCCGTCGTAGACAGTTCCACATGAGTCGGCAGTTTTGCTTTATTCATCCGGCTTGTGATCGCCGCACAGATTACGGTAGGGCTGTGACGGTTGCCTGCATCATTTTGAATAATAAGCACCGGACGGACACCTCCCTGTTCGGAACCTACGACCGGGCGAAGGTCTGCATAATAAATATCTCCACGTTTTATCATCATTTTCACTCACTCCATTTTACTTTTCTTTCTAAATGAAGTATTTCCAGCAAACGTCATGAGTATTCTGATGATTTCCTTTGTTTTTTATATTTCTTCTGGAAAATGTTTCCGCTTCAAAATAGTTTCGAGATAATTCGGTAAATCTCCGGCAAGAACACTATAATATCCCTTTTCTTTTGCGGCAGCATCTCCGGCAAGACCGTGACAGTACACACCAAGTCGTGCCGCTGTCAAAATGTCAAGTCCTCCGGCAAGGAAACCGCAGATAATTCCTGTTAATACATCGCCGCTTCCACCAGTTGCCATTCCATTGTTTCCGCTCATATTAATGTATGAAGGTACGCTTCCATCGGACACAATGGTTCTTGCATCTTTTAGCACGATAACATGTCCCTTATCTGCAGTACTTGCAGCCGCTTTTGGCAGATTGCTGCGAATTTCTGCAATTTCTTCTCCAGTTAATCTGGACATTTCTTTCAAATGCGGGGTAAGAATCATCCCGCCTTCATATTCATGAAATAGCTGCCTTAATTCTGTATCTTCTTGTAATAAAGCCGCCAGATTATTAAGCCCATCTGCGTCAATAACAAGCGGTGCCTTTCCTAATGTAAGAACCTGTTTTACTAACTTCCTTGCAAATGCACTCTGTCCAATTCCCGGTCCGATTCCGATAACAGATGCCCACGAAAGAGATTCCGGTAATAGTTCCCATGCCTTTTCTTCCGAATCATAAGTCGTAAGAATCGCCTCTGGAAGCTTTTCCTGCAAAATCACACGATTCTCCTCACAGGAAAAAATGCGTACCAGACCGCTTCCGCTCTTATAGGCCGCTGTTCCACTCAAAAGGGCGGCCCCTGCCATATTTTTGGAGCCGGCAATCAGAAGAACCTTCCCGTAACTTCCTTTATTCGTCCATGCCTTTCTTTCCGGCAAAAGTTCCAGGTCATCTGTTGTGAAAGAAACCATCTGCGGTGCGATTTCTTCAACCGCCTTATTCGGAAAACCGATTTCCTTTACAATGACTTCGCCGCTGACATCTGCCCCTGGATAAAGAAGCAGTCCCACCTTAGGAAGCCCAAAAGTGACCGTTATATCCGCCTCAAATGCAATACCAAGAATCTGTCCGGCAGAGGCATCGACTCCAGACGGAACATCTACCGCAACCTTCAGTGCTTCCATCTGATTCAGGCGCTCAATAACCTCCCTGTGCCGTCCTGCCACTTCTCGCTTTAATCCAACGCCAAAAATGGCATCTACGATAACATCATACTCCTCATCGGGAAACTTCATCAAAAAATCTGCTTCCATCTGCTCTAAAATGTGTTTCTGAATCTGATGGGAATCTGAATCATGTGGAATGACTCCGATTTCATAAAAATCTACGGTATAGCCTTCTTCTAACAGAAGTCTTCCCAGCGCCAGTCCATCACCTCCATTATTCCCTTTTTCTGTAACAATCAGCACCCTGCTATCTGTCGGTATTCTCTCCAAAAAGACTTCCTCTAATGCAAGTGCTGCCTTTTCCATCAAAACGATACCTGGAATCCCTACATTATTTATACTATACGCATCAATATTTTGCATTTCTTCCCTTGAAGCAACGTAACGCATTATTTAACCTCCTACTTTCTAACAACTATCCCTTTCTTATTCTAAGATACAGAATGCAGCATATTGTTGAACTGCATCGTTCCAGAACATGTTTGAAAAATACTTTCAGCAAGCTTTGCATCACCATCTGTATGCAAACACCCTTTAGCAAAAAGAGATGAAAATCTGTTTCTTACAACACAGCTTCTCATCTCTTCGTTCTCTTCTGCAATATAAACTTTATACTTACTGATTGTGACTGTGGATTCGATAAGACAATGTCATAATACTCTCTGCAAGATGTACATTCTCTACCAGAATCTCTTCTGGAAAATGCAAATCTACCGGCGCAAAGTTCCATAATGCCTTGATTCCCAAATCAACTAACTGTTCTGCAACCTTCGTTGCCTTCGACTTCGGCAATGTCAATGCGGCAATCATTACCTCATGTTCTTTTAAGAATGTTTCCAGCATGTCGATATCATATACTTCCACGCCCCGCACTGTCATACCAATTAATCTTGGATTCACATCGAAAAGCCCGATAATCTTAAATCCATTACTGTCAAAATCCTGATTGTTCGCCAACGCCTGTCCAAGATTACCTGCACCTACGATAATGATATTATTCGTCTTATCCAGTCCAAGAATCTTGCCCATCTCATTATAAAGATACTCTACATTATAACCATATCCCTGTTGACCAAACCCGCCAAAATTATTTAAATCCTGACGAATCTGGGAAGCAGTGACGTTCATTCTCTGACTCAGTTCCTTAGAGGAAATACGAACAACATTATTCTTCAGTAAATCTCCAAGGTACCGATAGTACCGGGGCAATCTTTTTATCACTGCCGGAGAAATAGACTTTTCACTTCCTGATTTTACAACTGTTTTACTATCTGGCATAAGTTCCTCCCTTTGATAAAAAATTCCCATTCTTAAGCTCTAATGAATCAATTATATACAAAAATTCTTTTAATGTCAAATAAGATTGTTAAAAATTATAACACTTATTTACTTATTTTTTCTTTCATGATAAAATACATCAGAAATATTTCTACTTTATAATAATGCAACAACAATATAACTAATTTGGAGGTTATTATGATTTTAGCCTGTCAGAAAATCGAAAAAGCATTCGGCGGCAAATCCGTATTAAATAATGTTAATTTTTTAATTAATGAAGGGGAAAAAGCAGCAGTTATCGGTATTAACGGTGCCGGAAAAACTACCCTTTTTAAAATCATTACTGGAGAATATGAGGCAGACAACGGAGAAGTTATTTTCCAGAAAGGCTCTACCTACGGTTATTTATCTCAGGTTATTGATGTAAGCTCTCATCGCAGTATTTATGAAGAGATGCTCGATGCCAAAAAAGAGATTATCGAAATGGAAAAAAAGATTCGCCAGCTTGAAAAGGACATCAGTACCTTATCCGGTGAAGCATTAGAAAGTGCAATGGAAAGCTATTCCCGCCTGACAGACCGTTTTGAAAAAGCAAACGGCTATGCCTGGAAAAGTGAAATCACTGGCGTATTAAAGGGACTTGGATTTGATGAAAGCCAGTTTGCCACACCAATCCATACCCTTTCCGGTGGTCAGAAAACCCGTGTCGCATTAAGCCGTATTCTCTTAATGCACCCGGATCTGATTTTACTCGATGAGCCGACCAACCACCTTGATATGGAATCCATTCGCTGGTTAGAGACTTTCCTTTCTAACTACCGTGGTGCCGTTTTAATCGTTTCCCACGACCGTTATTTTCTTGATAAAGTTGTGGATAAGGTTATCGAAATTGAGCGCGGAACCAGTCAGGTATTTAACGGCAATTACAGTGCCTACGCCGAAAAGAAAAAGGCACAGCGTGATGCACAGATGAAGCTTTACATGAACCAGCAGCAGGAAATCCACCATCAGGAAGAAGTAATCACAAAACTCCGCTCCTTTAACCGTGAGAAATCCATCAAACGTGCGGAAAGCCGTGAGAAAATGCTCAGTAAACTTGAACTCGTGGACAAACCCGTTGTCTTAAACAGCAAGATGCGTATTACTTTAGAACCAGAAGTCCTCAGCGGTAATGATGTACTTACAATTGAGGGACTTTCCAAATCTTTTGGTGACAAAGCCTTATTCCGCAATTTAAATGTGCAGATTAAACGAGGGGAAGTTGTCGGCCTCCTCGGAGCAAATGGTACGGGAAAGACCACCCTCTTAAAAATCATCAACCGCCAGCTTCGCGCCGACTCTGGTAAAATCCGATATGGCTCTAAAGTTTCCATCGGCTACTACGATCAGGAACAGCACGTACTAGACGATAGCAAAACGATTTTTGATGAGATTTCCGATGCGTATCCAAAGCTCACAAACACCCGCATCCGTAACGTACTCGCCGCCTTCCTTTTTACTGGCGAAGACGTATTCCAGGTGATCGGAACCTTAAGTGGGGGAGAAAAAGGACGTGTTTCCCTTGCAAAGCTGATGCTTTCTAATGCCAACTTCATTATTCTTGATGAGCCGACCAACCACTTAGATATCCAGTCCCGTGAGATTTTAGAAGAAGCCATCAACAATTACGAAGGAACCGTATTCTACGTTTCCCACGACCGTTACTTCATCAACCAGACTGCCACCAGAATTCTGGATTTATCCCCAGAAGGCATCGTAAACTATAAAGGCAACTATAACTATTACTTAGAACAAAAAGAGGCTGGAAACATCTCAGCGGACAGCGATAACATCACGCTTACTTCCGCCACAGATGCCGCTCCAGCTCCTTCTCCAGAAAAAGCGAAAGAAGACTGGAAGCGTTCCCGCGAGGAAGCTGCCAGACAGCGTAAACGTGCTAACGACTTAAAGAAAACAGAAAAGGAAATCAGCCGTTTAGAAGAAGAAAACGACCAGTTAAAGGAAGAAATGGCACTTCCAGAGAATGCTACTAATGTGGCGAAGCTTATGGAGCTGAATACGAAGTTTGAGGAAAATGAGGCTGCACTCCTGGAACTCTACGACAAATGGGAAGAGCTTTCTGAATAAATTCTGGGCTGTAAATCTGATATAAAAAAGCCCGGCTACAGATGTAGCCGGGAAATAAGCCCTATTATCTTTATGTAGTTACTTTTAAATTCTATGCTGGTCCAAGATCAATCCAGTTTTTGTCAACCCATTCGCCCTGTGTTCGATTCCAACGGCGTTTCTGTCGTCTTCCATTATGAATACGATAGACTACGGTAATCCGATCTGCACAGGTACTAATGTTATCATCATCCACGATTTCTACAATTCCTGGTCCAAAGTCAACTTCCTCTGCCTGAATATCTGTTGCCGGAAATACCATTCCAAGACTCATAAGAATCGCACCTGCCGCTACTACTCTTTTCCATTTTGCTTTTCTCATCATTATCTCTCCTTCTATTTATAAACTTTATAATAGGGGTTACTTCTATAAACTTGTATTACTTCAATAGATTTTTATTGAACTCATCGTAATGTGTATTTATATTCATAACCGGAGAGAAATGCAAAAGTGTATGTGCAGTATTGCCTATCAGTCTTTTCGAATCTGGCTTCTTCTGGAATCTACCATATCTGCAAGTTCTTTTAATAAGTCGTCATCTTCCTCATCCTTTAACAGTGCGTTAAATAATCTGGATAATGTACGGCTCGTATTTCTCTGCTCCTGACGGAGCTGATTAATTGAATATTCTTCTCTTGTCATTGTTGGCTGGAAAGTTCTGGCATAATTCTTCGTTGTCTTCTTAAAGCCGGCAACTTCTATCAAATCCTTATTTAAAAGGGAATTCAGTAATAAATGAACCGAACTTGCCTTCCATGTTCTATCATCAGAAACTCCTACAATCTCTGAAGATGTAAGAGGCTTCTCCTCATCCCATAATACTTCTAATATCTGTTTCTCACTATTGGTAATCTTTGGAATTTTTCTTTTCATGATATACCCCTTTTCTTCATTGTTTAATGCTAAGTATATCATATAATAAAATACGAAAAAATTCAACAATTACCCTGTGAATTATTACTACATATGTGTATCCCTTTTCTTTGAATCACAAACTTACTTTTCTTTATATTTAATAATTGGATATCCTTCATAACCTCCACTCTCTACATCTTCTTTCGAAACTTTATCTGTAAATCCTGCATAATGAAAGATATAACTTCCATCTTTTTGTTCTTCCAAATAAGAATTTTCATCATCCGCAATAAACGGTGTATTATCTTCCTGCACATCCGCCTGCGGTATAGAATAATCTGGCTGTAAGATAAAATAATAAGATGCAACAAACCAAATAACACTCACACCCAAGATAAACAGATTCATCTTTCTCTGCGTCTTCTTATCATCCTTCTTAAACATCACATAATGAAATCTCTGCTTTAATGGTCTTACTTCAAGCTTCTTTACAAATCCTAATGTATCCGAAGAAACTTTATCAAAGTTCGCTCTTCTGCCACCTGCCATATAAGTCAGTGTATCCAGATAATACAGGGTATCCATCTCACTGTATTTATTCGACATCGCATTATCACAGTTTAATTCTATGATCTGGTCTAAATCTTTGCAAAGTAAATATGCCAATGGATTCCACCAGAATATCATTCCTATAATATTAATTATAAACTTCTTCCACAAATCTTTTCTCTTCCAATGAAGATATTCATGCATGAGAATAAATTCCAATTCTTTCTCATTACATTCCTTCTCTGGAAGATAGATAACCGGATGACGTAAACCTCTAATAAATGGTTCTGCAATTGCCAGATTATATTCAATCGTGATTGGACATTCGGGATCAATTCTTTCTAAAATCCGTTCCGCCACTCCATCTCCTTTAGAAGCTCCTTTAATCAGATATCCCTTTACCTTATTCCACTCTCTGTTTTTGCAAAGGAAAGCGATTATACTTCCAAGAATCCAGATACCCACTATAACATATAGTGCTGTCCTTCTTCCCGATGGTCCTAAATCTGCATAAACTTTCATGATAAATGAAAATAAATACGGATCACATATCACCTTCTGATGACTCGGAAATTCTATCGGAAATAGCATTCTTACCGTACAAAATATGTAAAGAATCGAAATAAACGTAACTCCATACTTTGTTAAATAATCTGATCGCCTTCTCAGAATAAATATGAGGAGTAACATCGGACAACTAATTAAAAACGTCCATATTAAAGAATATAATGATAACATAACTTTTCCCCCTGCTTATTCTGATATTACTTTTCGTATTTTCTACATTACACACTACACTTGAATAAAAATAAATAGTTTTTTGTCGTTTTACTACATTTATTTTTTTATTTTTTGTTTAATTTTTATTTTGTATCATATTCAGAGACATTTTGTATTTCAAACTTAATCATTATATATATAGTTCTTAGTATATTAGAATTTTTATTAAAAATTATTATTTTTAGTAAGTCGCTTTGTGATATACAAAAAAATACCTGTCTGCATTATAAACTTATGCAAACAGGTATCGAATTATTCCTCTTTTTTTCACTTTTTGTTTTATTTGGCCTTTTTAATGTGGCTTTTGTCGTAAGATTTTAAAAACTGTGTCAGACGATCACAGGACTTCGCCCAGACAACGAGTTCTTCCGGACTTAATGTTTCCATGATAGCATCTAACATTTTCTCATGAAATTCTTCGTGATGTTTGTAGGCAGCAATTCCCTTTTCGAGGAGATAGACATTAACTACTCGTCTGTCTTTCTCACTTCTGGCTCTTGCCACATACCCCTTATTCACCAGACTGTTCATGGATGTTGTGAGAGAACCTACAGTGATATTCAGCCGCTTTGCTACTACGCTCATGCGTGCACCATCTCCAAGACCGATGGCTTCTATGATATGCATATCATTGTTACTGATATCGGAAAATTCATCTGTGATGATTGCCTTCTCTTCCAGCTCTAAAATCTCGTGGAAAGTCTTTACTAACATTGTGTTTATCGTTTCTCTTACATCGTTCATTCCTATATTCTCACCTTATCTAATACCGTATCGTTTTTATCGCATGATAACCCTATAAATCATCTGGCATTTATAAAGATCTGCATTTATGATGGCTGGGATGCTTCCTAAATTCCATCGCAACTCTTTATATTTGTATACAATTATGGACTTTATCTTCTTTTATTATCATTATATACAAGAACTACAGAAATAATCAATTACTTTTTTTACTGTTTCGATTGTTTTTGCCTCATAAGCGCGTCCTCCGCAGAATAAAAGGGCATTTTCTGTCTCTCCTTTGGCTGCATGAATGAGTGCTTCTGTGATACAGTACGGTGTTTCTGCCGGATTACAGGTATGAATACAGCGAAGACATTTCGTCGGCGGTATCCTTCCTTCGGATTTTACTTTATCTAAAAATGTGTTTCTGATTGCTCTTCCCGGCATTCCGACCGGACTTTTTACGATAACGATATCTTCTTTTTCTGCTTGAATATAGGTTTGTTTATAGTGTTCATCTGCATCACATTCTTCAGTTGTCACAAATCGGGTCGCAATCTGCACCCCGTCTGCACCAAGAGAAAATGCTCTCTCATAATCGGCATGGTCATAAATGCCTCCTGCCAGGATGACAGGTATTTTTTTCTCGTATTTTTCTTCGTATTTTTGTACTACGGTAATAATCTTCTTTACTTCTTCTCCATAAATATCTGGAGTAAATTCTTCTAACTGTTCTTTATGAAATCCTAAATGTCCTCCCGCCATCGGTCCTTCTATCACAATAAAATCGGCGGTTCTTTTATATTTTTTATCCCAGAATTTTAAAATGACATGAGCGGATTTCTGTGTGGATACAATCGGGGCAATCGCAATATCGCTGTCTGCTGTATACGCAGGCAGATCTACGGGAAGACCTGCTCCTGATACGATAAAATCAGCTCCTGCTGCAATTACTTCGTGGGCATAGGTTTCATAATCGTTCATGGCTACCATAAGGTTAAAGCCAACAATTCCATCCGGTGAAATCGCTCTCGCTTTTTGCATTTCTTTATGAATGGCACGTTTATTAGCTTCTATGGGATTCTCATAAAAATCTGGTTCTTTAAAACCAATCTGTGCGGCAGAGATTGTTCCGGCTCCACCTTCTTTTGCAACTGTTCCGGCAAGCCTCCCAAGACTGATACCAACACCCATTCCACCCTGTACGATTGGAACTCTTACTTGTTTTTTTCCAATAGAAAATAAGTTTTTCTTCATAAGTTATATTCTCCTATAAGTACTAATATTCTATTTTCTATGTTTATATCAACATAAAACTCAAATAACTGACTAATTCAGTGAAATACTAATGTGACATCACTGACATTTCATTTTATTTGATGTGAATCATATTAGTTCTTTATAAAGCGTTCCCTACATACTGCGAAAACGCTGGTATCTTGCCTCAACTCTCTCTTTTTCTGTCATTTTCTTGCTGTTTTCTAAAAATGCGGAGATATTTTCTTCTAAATTATCAAATACATTCATCATTGAATCTAATGTATAGGATTCCGGCTCTGAAATAATTTTTTCAACAAAACCTGCTTTGTATAAATCATAAGAAGTCAGTTTCATTGCTTTGGCTGCGCGGGCTGCCTGACTGCCATCTTTCCATAAAATGGCCGCATATCCTTCTGGAGAAAGAATAGAATAGACTGCATTTTCAAGAATCCAGACTTCATCGGCTACTGCCATGGCAAGCGCACCACCGCTGCCGCCTTCTCCGATTAACACGGAAAGAATTGGAGTCTCTAAGGAAGACATTTCATAGAGATTTCTGGCGATTGCCTCACCCTGGCCTCGTTCCTCGGCTTCCATTCCACAGAAAGCTCCCGGTGTATCGACAAAACAGATGATTGGACGGTGGAACTTTTCGGCCTGCTTCATAAGGCGAAGTGCTTTACGGTAGCCTTCTGGCTCCGGCATCCCAAAGTTACGCTCAATATTTTCTGAGGTACTTTTTCCTTTCATCTGCGCGATAACGGTTACCGGCTGTCCCTGAAAATAAGCAATACCCCCGCAGATGGCAGCATCATCGCCAAAGTTTCTGTCTCCGTGGAATTCGATAAATTCTTCGAATAACCCGCTGATATAATCTTCACCAACTGGGCGGTCTTTTTCACGGGAAGTCAGGACGCGCTCCCAGGCTGTTTTTTCTGATGCACGTTTCTTTTGTGTTGCGGAAAGTTTTTGTTTGCGGGACTTTCTCATTATTTTAACTGTCTGACCTGCTGCCTGTTCTGATGCCACTGCAATATCATCATTAAATACTGCATTGTTGCCTGTATTCTCCGCTATCCCTTCTGCTGTTAAACGGTGCATTGTAAGAATCTTCTCCAACACCGTTTTCATATCTTTTCTCTCAACGATTTTATCAATAAAACCATGTTTTAAGAGAAATTCGGAGCGCTGGAATCCTTTCGGCAGCTTCTTGCGAATGGTCTGCTCGATAACTCGCGGGCCTGCAAATCCGATGAGTGCCTTTGGCTCTGCTAAAATGATATCGCCAAGCATAGCAAAACTTGCGGTAACGCCGCCTGTTGTCGGATCTGTGAGAACTGTAATGTAAAGTAAGCCAGCGTCACTGTGTCGTTTTAATGCAGCAGAAGTCTTTGCCATCTGCATAAGAGAAGTCATACCTTCCTGCATTCTCGCACCACCAGAGCAGGTGAAAATAATGACAGGAAGTTTTTCTTTTGTCGCGCGTTCTACGCCTCTTGCAATTTTTTCACCGACGACTTCACCCATACTTGCCATAAGGAATCGTCCATCCATGACCATAAGAGCAACTTCATTTTCTCCAATGCGGGCTTTTCCTGTGATGACTGCCTCATCTAACTTTGTTTTTTCCTGCAGGGATTTGATTCTGTCTGGATACCCAATCATATGAAGAGGATTCTCTGTTGTAAGCCCGGTATCCCATTCTTCAAAAGAATCCTTTTCTGTTAAAAATGCAATTCTTTTCTGGGCTGGCATACGAAGGTAGCCTCCGCACTTTGGACAAATATATAAATTCTTCTTATAATCTTCTGTGAAAATACCCTTTCCACATTTATTACAGCGTTTTAAAAGTCCTTCTGGAACTTCTGGCTTTACCTGGCTGGCAGCTTCTTTTACTTCCGGCTTTGTGACGGGTGTTTTCTTAAATATACTTTTTAATTTCATAAATAAATCCTTTCGTACATAACAGGTAAACCTGTTATTTTTTTATTACGGGCCGCTGACTATTTATTTTTCCCATCTCTTCAAGAACATGTCTGGAAAATGTTTCTGCAAGATGTACATCTAATTTACAAAAGCTTTCGCTTAAATGAAAGCTACATGGCGAACTACGTCAGCCGAATAGATAGGAAATACATCTCAAAAATACAAAATAAGATGTGAATCTTACTTTTTGATTTCCTGACTACGTTCTTCAAGCACCTTTTCCAAATACTGAATCGTAAAATCGCCCTCCTGATAATCCGGACGTTCCATAATCTCATAAAGGAAATCAATATTCGTTGTGATTCCCTCGATGATAACTTCGCCTAATGCACGATGCATTTTTGCAATTGCTTCTTTTCTCGTTGCCGCAAATACAATGAGCTTTGTAATCATAGAATCATAGTATGGGGATACTTCACATCCACTGTAGATTGCACTGTCAATACGAACACCTTTTCCACCTGGAAGATACATATCGGTAATTCTTCCAGGACATGGACGGAAGTTCTTTGATGGGTCTTCCGCATTGATACGGCACTCAATGGCATGACCGGTAATCTGGATATCTTCCTGCTTCCATTTCAGTTTCTCGCCATCAGCAATTCGAATCTGTGCTTTAATCAAGTCGATTCCTGTAACCCATTCTGTGACAGGATGTTCTACCTGGATACGAGTGTTCATTTCCATAAAGTAAAAGCTTTTATCTTTTTCAAGGAGAAATTCAATCGTTCCTGCATTCTTATATCCTGCTGCCTTTGCTGCAAGAACAGCTGCCTGTCCCATTTTCTCACGAAGTTCCTCATCTACTACGGCAGATGGGGATTCCTCAATGACTTTCTGATGATTTCTCTGCACAGAACAGTCGCGTTCTCCCAAATGAATGACATTACCATAATTGTCGGCAAGAATCTGAAACTCTATATGGCGGGGATTCTCTACAAAATGCTCTAAGTACATGCTCTCATCACCGAAAGCAAGTCCGGATTCTTTCTGCGCCATTAAGAATGCATTTTCGAACTCATCCTCATTGTAAGCGACACGCATTCCCTTACCGCCGCCACCAAGAACGGCCTTTACGATAACTGGAAAGCCGATTCCTTTTGCAATTTCCAACGCTTCTTTTACATCAGTAAGCGCCTTCTGACATCCTGGAATTACTGGGACACCAGCATCTACCATTGTCTGTCTTGCTACTGCCTTATTGCCAAGTCGGGCAATAATATCAGAGTCCGGACCGATAAAAGTAATGTGGCAGGCCTCACACAGTTTCGCAAACTGGCTGTTTTCTGATAAAAAACCAAATCCCGGATGTATGGCATCCGCACCGGTAATCATCGTTGCGCTGATAATCTGCTCCATATTCAGATAACTGTCTTTTGCTGCAGCAGGTCCGATACAGACCGCCTCATCGGCAAGCTGTGTATGAAGTGCCTCCCGGTCTGCTTCGGAATACACTGCAACAGTTTCAATTCCCATCTCTCTGCAAGCACGGATGATGCGGATGGCAATCTCTCCTCTGTTTGCAATCAATATTTTCCGAATCATTATGTTCTCCTTTTATCTTTATTGCGACAACTTCTGCCACAATTCTCTATCCTAAAATTATGCTATTTCTATATTCTATCTATCTTCCTTAAGACTTATTCTGATGAAAAATCAACCAACCATAAAAGTTAATTCTGCCTTTACTACTACTTTTCCGTCCACATAGGCTGTGGCTTCTCCCACACCCATCGGGCCTTTACGTTTTACGATTTTGGTCTCAAGCTTTACTTTATCGCCCGGAACAATTTTCCCTTTAAAACGGCATTTATTAATTCCACCAAAATATGCTGTCTTTCCTTTATTTTCTTCTAAGGAAAGTATGGCAACTGCCCCTACCTGCGCTAACGCTTCTACAGTAAGAACACCTGGCATAACTGGCTCCTGTGGAAAATGTCCACGGAAAAAGTCTTCATGAAATGTTACGCATTTATATCCTACGGCACTGACACCTGGTTCCATCTCTTCGATGTAATCAACTAAAAGAAATGGATGTCTGTGTGGTAAAATCTGTTCAATTTCTTTAATTCCTAATCTCATAATTTTCTTCCAACCTGTTTACTGCTTTACTTATATTTATAAAAACCTGTTTTTACTTTCTGTTAAAGCTTCTGACTTATTAACTTGAGAAAATCAGACTTAAATTCATATCTTATCAATATTACTGAATTCTGAATAACGGCTGTCCATACTCCACATTCTCTTCATTTTCTACAAGAATTTCCGTAACAACACCATCGAATTCGCTCTCAATCTCATTCATAAGCTTCATTGCCTCAACAATGGCCAAAGTCTGCCCTTTCTTTACAGTATCCCCTACTTTTATGAAAGGCTCTGCATCTTCAGAAGGTGCTGTATAAAATGTACCAACTAACGGGGATTTTACGAGGTTTCCACCCTTTTCCCCGACTGCTTCTGCTGCCTGTGACTGTGCTGCAACTCCCTCTGTTCCTGCTGTATTTGCACCATTCACGCTGTTTGCGCTGACACCAATGGCTTCCTGTAACGCAATGTTTGAAGCTGGCACAACGATTTTTTCTTCTGGCTGTGGACAACTCATGGCAATGCGGATATTACCCTCTGTATATTCAAAGTTCGTAAGCCCTGCTTTTGATACTTCTTTTACTAATTCTAAAATCTGCTGATAATCCATATCTGTCTACTCCTCGTATTTCTTTACAAGAAGAGAAGCATTATGTCCTCCAAAACCAAGAGAGTTGGAGATGGCTACATTCACTTCCTGCTCTACTGCTCCGTTAATTACATAGTCAAGATCGCATCCCTCACCAGGATTGGTTGTTCCTACGGTTGGATGGATATAGCCTTCTTCGATGGACTTCACACAAACGATTAACTCTACCGCTCCGGCTGCTCCAAGCAAATGTCCGATCATTGACTTTGTAGAACTCATTTTTAAATGGTCTGCGCTCTCACCAAAGGCACGTCTTACAGCTCTTGTCTCAAATAAATCGTTGTGGTGGGTTCCTGTTCCATGTGCGTTAATGTAATCTACTTCTTCCGGTTTTACACCTGCTTCTTCCATGGCAAGTTCCATTGCTTTTGCTGCACCGCTTCCGTCCTCTGCAGGAGAAGTGATGTGGAAGGCATCACAGGTAGAACCATATCCGGCTAACTCTGCAAGAATCTTTGCTCCACGCTTTTTCGCATGTTCTAATTCCTCTAATACAACAACTCCAGCTCCTTCGCCAATAACGAATCCGCCTCTTGCCTCATCAAATGGAAGAGACGCGCGTAACGGGTCGCTCTCACTGGAAAGTGCAGTCAGATTTGTAAATCCAGCAACGGCAACTGGTGTGATACTGCTTTCTGTTCCACCGGCAAGCATAACATCGGCATCTCCGTACTGAATGGCACGAAGGGCATCTCCGATAGAGTTACTTCCTGTCGCACAGGCAGTTACTACGTCAGTACATTTGCCTTTGCAGCCTAAGTCAATCGCTACATTTCCTGCTGCCATGTTGGAAATCATTAAAGGAATAAGCATTGGACTCACTCTCTTTGGTCCCTTTGTAATGATTTTCTCATGCTCTTTCTCCATGCTGGAAAGACCGCCGATACCGGAACCAATGATAACACCGACACGGTATGGATCTTCTTTTTCCATATCAAGACCTGCCATGGCAAATGCTTCTCTTGATGCAGCTACGGCATACTGGGAGAAAACTTCCATTCTTCTTGCTGCCTTGTTATCAAGTCTTTCTTTTACATTGAAATCTTTTACTTCGGCTGCAATCTTTACTTTATAATCTTCGGTATCGAACTTTGTGATAGCTCCGATACCTACCTTTTCTTCTTTAATTCCATTCCAGAATTCGTCTAATGTGTTTCCGAGTGGAGTCACAGCACCCATTCCGGTAATTACTACTCTTCTTTTCATATCAGAAAAATCCTTTCTCTCACTTACATCACCATACCACCATCCACTAAAAGTACCTGACCGGTAATATAAGACGCTTTGTCAGAAGCTAAAAATACTGCTGCATTCGCAATATCTTCCGGCTCTGCAAAACGGCCAAGTGGAATCTGTTTCTTTGCATTTTCTTTTACTTCATCAGAAAGTACATCTGTCATCTCTGTTTTTACGAATCCCGGAGCAATAGCGTTACAGGTAATTCCTCTGGACGCTAATTCTTTTGCTGCGGATTTGGTTAATCCAATTATTCCTGCTTTGGATGCACTATAGTTCGCCTGACCGGCATTTCCGGCGACGCCGGAAACGGAACTTACATTAATGATTCTTCCATATCTCTGCTTCATCATGCGACGGCTCGCAAAACGAATCATCTGGAAACATCCCTTTAAGTTCGTATCTATTACATTATCGAAATCTGCTTCACTCATAGCCATTAAAAGACCATCTTTTGTAATTCCTGCATTATTTACAAGAATATCAATGCTGCCAAATGTCTTGGCTACCGCTTTTACTAAAGCATTACATTCTTCAAAATCTGCAACATTGGCACGGAAAATTTCTGCTTTTCCACCTGCCTCTTCAATTTCTTTTTTTACAAGAAGTGCCTTTTCTTCATTTCCGTGAAAATGTACGGCTACTGCTGCCCCTTCTTTTGCAAGAGCGATGGCAACTGCTTTTCCGATTCCGCCGGACGCGCCGGTCACAATTGCTGTTTTTCCTTCTAATAACATATCTATAACTCCTTTATAGCTTCCACTGTCTTGTCGATATCTTCCATCGTTCCGATTCGGAACATCTTTACGTTACGGTCAATCTTTCTCATAAAACCGCTCAAAGTCTTTCCCGGACCGATTTCTACGAAAACGTCCACACCGTCTGCTATCATGGCACGCACACTCTGCTCCCATAAAACGGAGGAATAAACCTGTTCTTTTAATAATTCTTTTGTTCTTGTCGTATCTGTCACGATACTTGCATCCACATTTGTCACATAAGGAATCTTTAACTCTCCTAATGTCACTTCGGAAAGTGCCTGATAAAGCTTCTCCCCTGCTTCTTTTAAGTAAATGGAATGGAATGGTCCGCTTACATTTAATGGAATGACACGTTTTGCTCCCGCCTCTTTTAAAGCTGGTGCTGCATTCTCTACCGCTTCCTTATCTCCGGTAATAACAATCTGTCCCGGACAGTTATAGTTTGCAACGTAAACACCTTCCATGTATGCAATCGCCTCATTTACCGCTTCTCCAGAAAGACCAAGTACTGCCGCCATGCCGCCCTTACCTTCCGGTACTGCGTTATGCATGAGGTTTCCGCGGAGCCACACCATCTTAATAGCATCCTCAAGCTCCATGCCGCCTGCTGTTGTAATCGCACAATATTCTCCAAGACTAAGCCCGGCTGTCATGTCTGGTGTAAGCCCTCTTGCCATAATCTCTTTTGTCATTGCCATACAGGTAGTAACTAATGCAGCCTGTGTATAATCCGTTCTGTCAAGGAGTTCATTTTCCTCAAAACAGATATGTTTCATATCCTGTCCTAAAATCTCACAGCTCTTATCAAATACTTCTTTTGCCAGTGGGCTTTTTTCATAAAAATCTTTACCCATTCCTGCGACCTGTGCTCCCTGTCCCGGATAAAGAAATGCTATTTTACTCATTTACTCTACCTCCCGATATTCTCTGCCTGTGAAAGAACAACGTTCTTCATCTCTCTGCAGATTCCTTCGATAATTTCCTTACAACTTCTGCTGTCCTTTACAAGACCGGCAATCTGGCCTGCCATCACGCTTCCATGAATGACATCGCCGTCAACAACCGCCTTTCTAAGACCTCCAAGTGTCAGCTTCTCAAGTTCTTCAAAGGAAGCGCCTGCCTGCTCTAACTTCAAATACTCTCTTGTCTGCTGATTTCTTAAACATCTAACTGGATGTCCTGTTGTTCTTCCGGTTACCTTTGTATCAATATCTTTTGCTTTAATTACTTTATTCTTATAGGCTTCACTTACGATGGATTCCTTAGATGCAACGAAAATCGTTCCCATCTGGATAGCCTTTGCGCCAAGCATAAATGCGGCTGCCATTCCTCTTCCGTCTGCGATTCCGCCGGCTGCAATTACAGGGATATTTACTGCATCAACAACCTGTGGTACTAATGCCATTGTTGTTGTCTCTCCAATATGTCCGCCTGACTCGGTACCTTCTGCGATAACCGCGTCCGCACCAGCCTTTTCCATTCGCTTTGCAAGAGCAGTACTTGCTACAACTGGAATGACACGCACACCGGCTTTCTTCCATTCTTCCATGTACTTTTCCGGGTTACCTGCACCGGTTGTTACTACCTTTACTTCCTCTTTTACAAGAAGTTCGGCGATCGCATCTGCCTCTGGATTTAATAACATCAGATTCACGCCAAATGGCTTATCTGTTTTTTCCTTTACTTTATGAATCTGTTCTTCCACCCAAGAAGCAGGTGCACCGCCCGCACCAATGATTCCAAGTCCACCGGCTTCGGAAACAGCGGCGGCAAGCTCGGCTGTTCCAACCCATGCCATACCGCCCTGAATTACCGGGTACTCAATTCCAAGCAATTCTGTAATCACTGTTTTCATTCTTTGTCCCTCTGCCTATTTATGTTCTTTGATGTACTCTACAACGTCTCCAACAGTTTCCATCTTCTCTAACTCTTCTGTAGGGATTTCTACATCAAACTCATCCTCAAGACTCATAACCATCTCGAAAAGGTCAAGAGAATCTACTTTTAAATCCTCTTTGAAAGATGCTTCCATTGTTACCTGGTCTTCTTCAATTCCTAAAGATTCCACGATTAATTCTTTAATTTTTTCAAACATAATATAAACCTCATTCTTTCTTATGCTCTTACATTGTTTTCTTCTTTATGTAATCCGGAAATTCCGGGAATTACCTTTTTACCATTCTAAATACATGCCGCCCCATGTAAGGCCTGCGCCAAACCCGGCAACAACTATCTTCATTCCCGGCTGTAACTTTCCGGCTTTCTTTAATTCATCAAGTAGCACCGGAATACTCGCAGAGGACATATTTCCATTCTGCATCATATCCATCGGAAACTTTTCAATTGGCTGCTTTAACCGCTTAGCGATTGCCTCGACAATTCTTCGATTTGCCTGATGAAGAACAAATAAATCAACTTCTTCTACAGACTTTCCTGCCTTTTCAAGAATTTCCTTCACTACAACAGGAACCTGTCTGGCTGCAAACTTGTAAATCTCTCTGCCATCCATCGCCACATAACCTTTTAAAGAACCATCGGCTCTCTTTCCCGTCGGATTCTGACAGGTAAGTACTTCGCCTCTGCTTCCATCGGAATGAAGTACGGAAGGAATCTCAATGTTTCCTCTTCCATCTATATTCCCATCTTCATCTGCACTGACAACCGCAGCTCCGGCACCATCACCAAATAAAATACAGGTACCTCTGTCTTCCCAGTTCACGATATTCGACAGACATTCTACACCGATCAACAGCGCTTTTTTCGAAAGCCCGGCCTTAATCTGTCCGGCTGCCATCTGATAAGCTACTATAAATCCTGAACATGCCGCATTTAAATCAAATGCTGCTGCATTCACAGCACCAATCTCCTTTTGAACACTGCAGGCTGTACATGGCAAAAGCTGTTCAGACGAAACACTTGACACAATGAAAAGGTCAATCTCCTCTGCCGCAACCTGTGCATCTTCCAATGCCCTCTTCGCCGCTTTCGCTGCCATAGAAACTGCTGTCTCTTCCCTGGCAATATGCCGGCTCTTGATTCCGGTACGACTCTGAATCCATTCATCGTTCGTATCTACCAACTGAGAAATTTCAAAATTATCAAGCACTTTCTCAGGAAGGCAGGAGCCTGTCCCTTTTATTTTGACAAACATCACTTTCTCCTTTTCTTGCTCATATGATTACTTCTGATCACTTCGTTCTGATATTCTATGTGAATATTTTTATTTTCAAATCTTATTGTTTTGAAATAATATTATTTTGAATTAAAATAGTTTGAATATCAAAGCAAGTGATTACAAATATATCATAGCTGGTGGAGAAGTCAAGTATTTTTTTTGATACAAATAGATAAATAGGAATTTGCCGGGGTGAGTAGACAGACGAACCCCCAGAGAAAATATACCCTATATCTGTGACTTTAGTCGCGGCGGTTTGAATATTCGCTTAAGTGCTCGTATCCAAACCTTGCTCCGAGGCCACAGATATAGGGTATATTTTCTCTGGGGGTTCTGGTTGTTTCAATCCGGCAAATTTATTAAAAGATTTGGGGAAGAAGACAGGAGAATAAAGCTATCTGGGAAACTAAATTTCAAAGAATTGACACAGAAATCCATAAGAAAAATTATTATTTTTACACATTAAAACAATAATATAAGTATCGAACTCTTATGACTCAACTTTTTAAAAGGCCATAATCTTCTGGTGATTCCCCAATCACTCCAACATGAAATAGTAATTCCATCTCCGGCCAAAACACAGCACCCAAAGAGAGCAGGTATCCTATATTTGTGGCCTTAGAACGAGGATTGAATGTGAGCGCGGAGGCGAACATTTAACCCGCAAGTGATAGAGTCAAAATATAGGATACCTGCTCTCTTTGAGTGTGTCTTCTTGCCTGCGGTAATTATTATTTCACTGACAAATTCCTATTGTACTATATTTTCGCTCTTGACTTAAGTATGATTTCGTACTATAATACCGTAAGTACGAAATCATACTTTTTTTATGAAAGGAATTTTTTATGAAAGATAATTTTTCCACTACTCCATATATGAGTTCAAATTTACGGGAATATAATCGTATTTATAAAGAAGTGAATGATATTTACCGAGATGCTGCTTCAAAATTCGGGCTTTCCAACAGCGTATTTGACATTTTATATACCATCTGCGAAGTCGGGGAGGGCTGCCTGCAAAAAGATGTCTGCGATGCTACTTTTATTCCAAAGCAGACTGTTAACTCCGCTATTCGTAAATTAGAACAAGAAGGTTATCTCACTCTTTCTAATGGAAAAGGCCACAGCAAGCACATTCTTTTGACGGAAAGTGGACATACTTTATTAAAAGAGACTATTTTTCCTATCGTAGAAGCAGAAAATGAAGCTTTTACTGAATTAAGTTTCGAAGAATGTAATTTATTGCTAAAGTTACATAGTAAATATACTACTGCATTGCGGGAAAAGTTTTCAAAACTTTAAACTTAAGAAATTAGATAAACATTTTACCTTAAATAACAATGTATCAAGGAGTTTTTATGAAAATTCAATTATCCGAACATTTTACTTATAAAAAATTATTGCGTTTTGTTCTACCCTCTATTATCATGATGATCTTCACTTCGATTTATAGTGTGGTAGATGGACTTTTTGTATCTAATTTCGTTGGTAAGACAGCTCTTGCTGCTATTAATCTGACACTCCCAATTATAATGGGATTATCCGCTCTTGGATTTATGATTGGTACAGGAGGCAGCGCAATTGTTGCCAGGATGCTTGGAGAAAAAAAGAGAGAAAAGGCAAATGAATATTTTTCCATGCTCATCTATGTGACGGCAATCGGCGGTATCCTTTTATCCATTCTTGGAACAATTTTCATCCCGGCAATTGCTTCCTTGCTCGGGGCAAAAGGCCAGCTTCTTTCTAACTGCATTTTATACGCCAGACTTTCTTTTATTTCCATGCCTGCCTTTATGCTGCAAAATGTATTCCAGAGCTTTTTTGTTACAGCAGAAAAACCGCATCTTGGTCTTTACGTTGTCATTGCAGCTGGTGTGACAAATATGGTACTTGATTTTCTATTTGTCGGCATTTTAGGATTTGGACTTGCCGGAGCTGCGCTTGCGACAGTATGCGGCGAATTTATTGGCGGACTCTTTCCTATTTTTTATTTTACAAGGAAAAATTCCAGCTTGCTCCGTCTTGGTAAAACCCACTGGAACGGTCATGTGCTTTTACAGACCTGTATTAACGGTTCTTCTGAGCTTATGACGAATCTTTCCAGTTCCATTATGAACTCACTTTATAACATACAGCTTATGAAATTTGCCGGCGAAAATGGAGTCGCAGCTTATGGGACAATGATGTACATTAACTTCATTTTCCTTGCAATATTTTTCGGTTATTCCATTGGAAGTGCGCCGGTTATCAGTTATCATTATGGTGCTGGGAATCAGGACGAACTTAAAAATCTATTTAGGAAAAGCCTTTGCTTAATAGGTACATGGGGAATCATGCTTGCACTACTCTCACAGCTACTCGCCGCTCCTCTCTCCAAACTTTTTGTTGGATACGATGCAGAACTTTTTGCCATGACAGAACACGGTTTCCGCATTTATTGTCTTGCTTACCTGATTAATGGCTTCAATATATTCGGTTCCTCCTTCTTTACCGCACTGAACAACGGTGTTATATCCGCCGCAATTTCCTTCCTGCGTACCCTGGTCTTCCAGATTATTATGATCCTTTTACTTCCAACATTATTGGGAATCAATGGAATCTGGAGCGCTGTCGGAATTGCAGAATTAATGACATTATGCGTAACTATCACCTTCTTCATCAAGCAAAGAAAAAAATATCACTATGTTTAGTTTTACTATTTAATTCATTAAGCAAACTACAGACGAAGCCATTGCCCCCAATAAGGCATATTTGTGATTTTAGTCGCGGCGTGTTGAATGTTCGCTTTATGCGCTCGCATCCAACACTTGCTCCGAGACCACAAATATGCCTTATTGGGGGCAATGGCTTCTGTGCTGTGGCTGGAGAAGATGAATTAAACAGGGGGAGGGGATTTGGGGACAGAAGCTGATGTATTCTGCTTACTCGACAATGACTGGTAGCAGAGGGTATGATTTGACCTGCCTATATGTAATAGTAAAATGAAGAAATCGGCATTTTAAATTTGATTTTATAAATATTGCGGATGATAACATAATAATTAGATCAATTTGCTTAAAATCTAGTATAGTATCCAATCAGTAATAATAGTTTACGAATAATCTTTTAGCAGCTTACAATAAAAGATACACGAATCAAAGTGGGATAAAAAATATCTATCTACAATATTTTGAAAGCAAGCAGAAAACTTTTACCCTTTCCCTCAAATCCCCACAACCACTATTTAATTCAAACAAAATCCAGCCAAAGACAGCCCGAGAAGAGAACCGATACCCTATATTTGTGGCCTCGGAGCAAGGTTTAGATGCGAGCGCATAAAGCGAGCATTTAAACCGCCGCGACTAAAGTCACAAATATAGGATATCGTATCTCTTCTCGAGCGTCTGTCTCTTAATGAATTAAATAGTAATATACTTGACGTAGGAAGACAGATAGTATAAACTATGTATAGCATAATGTATTAGACTAGAGTGTTAAATTGTTAAATTAAAAGAAAAAGATTTGCAAAGGAGAAGGATATGAGCAATAAAGAAATCCCTTACAAAATTTATCTTGAAGAGAATGAGATGCCTGACAGTTGGTATAATGTGCGTGCAGATATGAAGAAGAAGCCGGCACCTTTATTAAATCCAGCAACATTAGAGCCTTTAAAACCAGAGGAATTAGAGCCTGTTTTCTGTAAAGAATTAGTGAAGCAGGAGTTAAATGATACGGATGCCTATATTCCAATTCCACAGGAGATTAAAGACTTTTACAAGATGTACCGTCCATCACCATTAGTACGGGCATACTGTTTAGAGAAGAAGCTTGGAACACCTGCAAAGATTTATTATAAATTTGAAGGAAATAATACAAGTGGAAGTCACAAGCTTAATTCTGCGATTGCACAGGCTTACTATGCAAAGCAGCAGGGATTAAAGGGAGTTACTACAGAGACAGGAGCAGGTCAGTGGGGAACTGCACTTTCTATGGCATGTGCGTATTTTGATCTTGATTGTAAAGTATATATGGTTAAAGTTTCTTATGAGCAGAAACCTTTCCGTCGTGAAGTAATGCGTACTTATGGAGCAAGTGTAACACCATCCCCATCTACTACGACAGAAGTTGGAAAGAAGATTTTAGAAGAACATCCGGGAACAACAGGAAGCCTTGGCTGTGCGATTTCAGAAGCAGTTGAGACTGCAACGAAGCATGAAGGGTATCGTTATGTTTTAGGAAGTGTATTAAATCAGGTACTTCTTCACCAGTCTGTCATCGGATTAGAATCAAAGATTGCCATGGACAAATACGGAATCAAACCAGATATTATTATCGGATGTGCCGGAGGCGGTTCCAACCTTGGGGGCTTAATCTCTCCATTTATGGGAGAAAAGCTTCGTGGAGAAGCCGATTATCACTTTATTGCAGTAGAGCCGGCTTCCTGCCCAAGCTTAACTCGTGGTAAATACGTCTACGATTTCTGTGATACAGGAAAGGTATGCCCAATGGCAAAGATGTATACATTAGGAAGCGGATTCATTCCATCTGCAAATCATGCAGGAGGACTCCGTTATCATGGAATGAGCAGTATCGTATCTGAATTATACGATCAGGGCTTAATTGAGGCAAGAAGCGTAGAACAGACATCAGTATTTGAAGCAGCAGAGCAGTTTGCAAGAGTAGAAGGAATCTTACCTGCACCAGAAAGCAGTCATGCGATTCGTGTAGCCATTGATGAAGCTTTAAAATGCAAAGAAACTGGAGAAGAAAAGACAATTCTTTTCGGACTTACCGGAACCGGATACTTTGATATGGTAGCATATGAAAAATATAACAATGGTGAGATGAGCGACTATATTCCTACCGATAAGGATTTAGAAGCAGGATTTGCCGGCTTACCAAAACAACCGGAATAATAATGTAAACAGACCGTGTCTGTGTTTAATTATAAGCATTTTTCAAACACGCTCTAGTGGATGATTACCGAATATCCTATAGAAGATTTAATTATCATATCTGGAGCCAGAGAACAGAAAAAAAGAAAGCCAGCCTATAGCAAAGGTAATGTCGGAGCAAGTAAAAATGCCGGTCAGGCATTTTCTACGCCGCGACTATCTTTACCTTTGCTATAGGCTGGCTTTCTTTTTTTCGTCTGTATCTGCTAAATTAAATCAAAAGATATCCCATATATGCCAGGTACAGTCCGATGCAGACAATTCCTTCGAGTTTTGACATATGCTGCTTTGTTTTTGCAAAGATGAATAAAAGGATACTGCTAATTAATAAAATACCACAGTCGATAATCGATTCATTTAGTACGTGCAGTGGTGAAAGGATGGCTGAGAACCCAAGGATAAACAAGATGTTAAACAGGTTAGAGCCGATAGCATTTCCGAGTGCAAGACCGCTATCTCCTTTTTTGGTGGCAACAATGGAGGTTACCAGTTCCGGAAGGGAGGTTCCGATTGCAACGATGGTAAGTCCGATAAAGTTCTGGCTTACGCCGAAGTTGGTGGCAATGATGCATGCTTTATCAACGACTAAGTCACCGCCGAAGATGACTGCAGCGAGACCGGCGATCATGTAAATAATACTTCTTGGCAAAGAAAGAATTTTTTCCGGTTCGTTTTCCGATTTATTTTTGATTGCGTGACAGATCATGACAGTAATATATAAAATCATTCCGGCAAAGAGGATACCGCCTTCTATCCGGCTGAGTTTTCCGTCAAGAAACATAAGGCATAAAATAAATGTGACAAGGATGTTGAGTGGCATATCTCTTTTTAAAATATCACGATTTGTTTTGAATGCAGATAAAAAGGCACATACCCCGACAACGACTAATCCATTGAAAATATTCGATCCGACAACATTGCTGATGGCGATATCGTTACTTCCTGCAAGGGCGGCGTTGATGCTGACGGAGGCTTCCGGTGCGCTCGTTCCCATTGCAACAATGGTAAGACCGATCACAACGCTGGGCACTTTCAGGATTTGGGCGAGAGAAGAACTTCCTTCTACAAAGAAATCCGCCCCCTTGATTAAAAGAACAAATCCGACTACTAGTAATACATATTCCATATATTCTCCTTTCTTGTGATAAAGGAAAATAAAAAAAGACCTTTATCACATCAAAAATAACTGTGGTATTCAGAATTAAAATACATAAATAAAAGTACATAATTCTGAACAGTTACAAAATGATTGATAAAAGTCTCGTTATTTCAATAACAACCGGCCTTATAGCGTGATGACGACTGTTATTCATCCATAGAGATGGATATTAACTACTCCCTCTTATTTTCTTTATTTTATATTAAGATAGATTGTCCTGTCAATAAAAATTTGCCGGAGTGAGTAAACAGACGAACCCTCAGAGAGAATATCCCCTATATCTGTGACTTTAGTCGCGGCGGTTTGAATATTCACTTAAGCGCTCGTATCCAAACCTTGCTCCGAGGCCACAGATATAGGGGATATTTTCTCTGGGGGTTCTGGTTGTTTCAATCCGGCAAATTTATGGGGAAATTTGGTGAGAGGACAGAAGAATGAGGCTGCCTGGGAAACTAAATTTCAAAGGATTGACACAAAAATGCATAAGAAAAATTATTATTTTTACATATTAAAACAACAATATGAGTGTCAAACTCTCATGACTCAACTTTTCAAAAAGCCATAATCTGCTTTTAAAATCTATCTGATTATTTTACCGTAATATCCCCATCTTTAGAGTCTATCGAAAGTTTTGTCTTCCCATCTTTAGAATCTGACTGGAATGTATTTACATCATCATCTTCGTCTAGCGTTTTGTTTCCGTTAAGACCAGAAGCAGTAATCGTTCCATAATGGGTGGCGAGGTCAAATCCAGATACTTTCTTTGTGGAGTCATTTAAGGTGATTTCAGCATCACCATAAGAGAGCGCGATTTTTGTTTTTCCTGATAAAGTAAGTTCATTTACAGTAAGATCGCCATCTTTTGAAGTGAGAGAAATATTGCCGAGAGAAGCTTTTTGCAAGTCGCAGTCACCGTAGGAGAAAGTAAGCTTTCCACTATTAGCAGTAAGTGTATTTGCGTCAAAATCTCCATCGTCAAGCTTGATGTTAGTAGTATCAAAAGTAGCATTTTTTACATAAAAATCACCATATCCAAGATAGATTTTTGCGGAAGATACGAGTTTATCTTTTGGAAGATAGAGAGTAACGTAGTTTTCGTATTTAGAAGACTCTTTTGTGTAATCTTCTATATTTTTACTGCTGAGAGCAGCCTGTAAGAAGCTTATATCAACATTAATGTAGTAAGAAGCACCAGTATTTCCGGCTTCTTTTAAGGTTAATGTGCCATTCTCTATGGAATAGGAGACAGGGTTTTTCTTATCCTTTGTCGCCTGTGCATATTCAATATAGCTTTTTTCGTTGGGAGATTCCTCAATGTTAAGGTCGGAATCTTCTAAGTTTATATTTAAAGAAGTAAAGTCAGGGATTTCTGTTTTCTTTAAAGTAAAACGATTTGCAGACTCTTTATTATCTTCCTGTGCGTTCATGGAATTTAAGTTTGTGTCATGAACGTACTTTGTGCCGCCACTGGTAAATCCGATACTAAATAAAAGTGCTCCAATCAGGCAGAATGCCCCACCAATTCCTAAAAGAGTTTTTATAATTTTTCTCATCTTATTTCACACTCCTTTTTCTGCTCATATTCTGAATAAAATGAGCTAATACTAAAACAATCCATTTGCAGAAACAAAAAACAGCTAAAATGGCAAGAATACTAATGCCAATACTAAATAATCCTGCACCAGAAATCAGGCTCGCACCGGAAAGCGATGCAGTGATGGCAATTATTCCTCGGATAAAAAGTTTTCCACCAACGAGGGCAAATGCAATTCCAAAAGAGAAAATCGCTAAAAGTCCTGCAACAATTACTAAAACACCGGCCAAAGCAAGAGCAATTATAGTAAGTGCCAAAGCACCGCCGATAGGAGCGACACAAATGGAAAGAAATGTAAGAAAAATAATCTTCCAAATCGGCGTATCTGGGTCTTTTCTCTTCTCAGTTATCAGATTATCAAGAATTTCATAAGCTGCTTCTTTCGGAGTACCGAGTTCCTGTATCAAGGCTGCTTCGCCTTCTGGCCCGGCATCTTCAAAATATTCTGTAAAATAATCCATTGCATTGTTATAATCTTCTTTTGGAAGTCTTTTTAAATATTTCTTTAGCTGGGCAAGATATTCTTCTTTTGTTAAATGGATATCTTGTTCCTTTTTATATCTTTTATTTTCCATCAGGTATCATCCTCCCTTCGATGATGTCATCAATTGTGTGATAATATTCGTTCCATTCTTTTTTTAAGAAAATGAGCTGCTCCTTCCCGGAATCGGTAATGGAATAATACTTGCGGTTACGTCCCTGAAATTCCTGACTGTAAGTATGCAGGTATCCATTCTGCTCTAACTTTCTTAAAATCGGATAAAGCGTAGATTCCTTAATATTGGCCACCAGCTTCACTGTCTGACTGATTTCATACCCATAAGAATCCTCTCTTTCAACAATCGAGAGAATCAGACACTCAATCAATAAAGAAGAAAGCGGATAATAAAACATAATATCACGTCCTTTCTATGTTTTAAATCTTTATATATAAAAATTTTATATATTAAATTATAATACATATATGGCATTTGTCAAGGGAAAAGCTGACGAAATTGAGAAAACATAGTATCACATCTGTGATTTCTCCCCCAAATCCTGCCAAAGACAGAAAAAGTGAAAATTCTATCATACAATAAATGCGCCTTAGAGCAAATTCAAGCTACGGACGAGCAGTTTGGACGCAGGGAAACGAAGCATTTATTGTATGATAGAATTTTCACTTTTTCGCCTCCCCCTTGACATTGGGGTATATCTAAGGTATATTAAGTGTATTAATAATGTTAATACACTACTAACATATTTGGTACAGTATATGTTGCGTTTTCCTGAAGTATTTGAAGATTTAGCAGCGTTAGCTGTGGAGTAATTCGTGACATCTGATTTTATGAGTATAAAAAGGAAGGAGGCTCGATGTGATTTTTATTGACTATAATGACAAAAGACCAATTTATGAGCAGGTTACAGAGAAGATTCAGACATTGATTTTGAATGGAGTGCTAGAGTCGGATTCAAAGTTGCCATCAGTGCGTTCACTGGCGATGGAACTTTCGATTAATCCCAATACGATTCAGAGGGCATATAGTGAGCTGGAGAGAGAAGGATTTATTTATTCCGTAAAGGGAAGAGGGAATTTTGTGAAGATGAATGAGAATCTGATTATAAAAGAACAGGAGAAGCTTCTGATTAAGTTTAAAGAAAATGTAGAGGAGCTGAGAGCGAGAGGTATCTTGAAAGAACAGGCGCTGGCCTGTATTAATGAAGCTTATGAGGAGGTGGAAAGATGATAGAAATTAAGAAGGTCAGCAAGCGTTTCGATAAGATTGAAGCTGTAAGTGATGTCAGTCTTTCTATTGAAGAGGGACAGGTTTTTGGTCTTCTTGGAACGAATGGTGCAGGAAAGAGTACACTTCTTCGAATGATGGCAGGGGTGTTAAAGGAAGATGAAGGAGAGATTCTGATTGATGGGGAAGCTGTATGGGATTGTGTGGAAGCGAAGCAGAAGTTTTTCTATATTTCTGATGAGCAGTATTTTTTCCCAAATGCGACACCGTTAGATATGGCAGCGTTTTATAAGACGTTGTATCCTGCGTTCAATGAGAAGAGATTTCGTAAGTTTCTGGTGAAGTTTACTTTACAAAAAGATCGTAAGATTCAGACATTTTCTAAAGGAATGAAGAAGCAGCTTTCCATTCTTCTTGGTGTGTGCAGTGGTGTGAAATACCTGTTTTGTGATGAGACATTTGACGGGCTTGATCCGGTTATGCGCCAGGGAATTAAAAGTATTCTGGCAAATGAAATTGATGAAAGAAAGTTTACTCCGATTATTGCATCGCACAATTTGAGAGAATTAGAAGATATTTGTGATCATGTCGGACTGTTGCATAAGGGTGGTGTTCTCTTATCGAAAGATTTAGAAACGATGAAGTGTAATATTCAGAAAGTACAGTGTGCATTGCCAAAAGAGGATGACAAGAAGCTGGAGAAAATGTTTGACATTTTACAATTTAACCGAAGAGGAAAACTTGTCACAATGACAGTCAGGGGCAGTGAAAAACAGGTAATGGCAAAGTTATCTGTATTAAAACCGGTATTTTATGAATGTATTCCGCTGTCTTTAGAAGAAATATTTATCAGTGAAACGGAGGTAGTAGGTTATGACATCAAGAATCTCATACTCTAAGCTAAGCAGGGAGAATAGAAAGAGAATGCTTGGCATGACGATTATTACAGTGCTTACATTTTTTATAAAAGCCGTTTTTTTAGTAATGGGAGTAAATGAATGTTCCTCACATACGGAAGTACTTCGTTTGTTTCAGCCCAATATGGGAATGGCAGGCGTGGTAATCATCCTGGCGGCATGCAGTGCGGCAGTAAGTCTTTATTATTTACATTCCAGAAAGCAGACAGATTTTTATGAATCCCTTCCAATAAAGAGAGCTACATTATTTCGTCTGGTAGTACAAAACAGCCTGTTTATTTTTCTGATTCCGCTTGTAATAGAAGAAGCAATAGAATTTGTCATTGCACAGCAACAGATTTCTGGAGGAGGCTGGGAAATAGTCAGTTCTAGTCTCTGGTATTTGTTAATTTTTGCAGCAACATGGCTGACGATGGCTCTGGCAATGATTATGACAGGGAATATTATCGTTGGTATATTAGGATTTGGAGTATTTGCAAGCTATTTTCCAATTGTTATTTATAACATTTTTCCAATATATGCGGGCTCTTTTTTCGCCACCTATTCCGGGAATACGGCAGATAATGTTTATAATAATATAACCAGCTATCTTTCTCCGGTATGGATCGGACTTCGGGGAATGGCAGATATAAATAGCGGCAGAGAAACGCAGATAAAATATATGATGATTCTTCTTTTATGGATTGTCGGTTTATATGTACTGTGCCGCACACTCTATAATAGACGGCCGGCAGAAAGTGCAGGACGGGCTATGGCATTTACAAAGGCAAATACAGTAATTAAAGTGTTATTAGTTATCCCATCTGCCTTATATTCAGGAATTATTTTCTATTCATTGGGAAATGCAAGATACATTTTCTGGCTTATATTCGGAGTTGTATTTGGTGTGTTCGTTATACATGCATTAATTGAATGCATTTATGAATTTGATGTAAGAGCGATTTTTTGTCATAAAAAACAACTTATAGTTATCATGTTTGGTTCCTTATTTATCATGGCAAGCTTTAGTGCAGATCTTTTTGGATATGACAGGTATATACCAAAAGCATCCAGGGTAGATAGTATCGAAATAAAGCCATTAGGAGTGAATAGTTACGGATATTGGGGAAAAGGGGAAGAACGATCAGGATTAAATGGAGAAGAAAAACAGCTTGCTCTTTCCGTAATCAAAGAATCAGTAGAAGTAAAAAACAATGCAGAAACATCCTCTTCAGAGTATTATGAGAAAAACAGCAAGTTTTTATTCTTTTCATCTGTATCTAAAAAAGAAGTGATGAGAGATGATATTGAGATTTCTACAACATTTTGTATGAAAAACGGAAATCGTAAAGTAAGAAACTATATCCTTCGTTCCCAAAAGGCAAAAGAACTTTATAATAAACTGTATGCGACAAGAGAATTTAAAAAGAATATCTATTCTCTCTATACACGAGATTATAATGATATCAAAGAAATAACCTGGTCAGGGATAGAAACAGAATATTTAAACCTTACAAAAGAAGAGAAAAAACAGTTCTTTGATACTTATTTAAGTGAGTTAGACGGTTTAAGCTACACAGATGTACAAAAAACAGTTCCCGTAGGAAATATAGATATATCAATAGGTGGAACAATGGGAAGTGAAAATGCAACACAGGATACGTATTATATTTATCCATCTTTTAAAAAGACCCTTGCATTTTTAGCACAAAAAGGCTGTGCTGTCAACCAGACAATAGATAACTTAGATATCAGTAGTATTGGGGTTGAAGGATATGATGGAAATACCGGAGAAAATATCAGATATGGAATAACAGATAAAAAACGAATTAATAAACTAAAAAAGAAACTCGTTCTTCAGCAGATGGAAAATGTTCCGGGAATAACCGTAATAAATGGAAACATGGACATTCAGGTAAATTATAAAAATAAAAATGGAGAAAATAGCATATATTGCTATTCTATTTGTACAGATGATGAATTGCAGCAATTATTAAAGGAGTAATTTCATTTATTCAAATGTGGGAGGTGAGTATGAGTAGCTATATTAGCTATATTATAGATGGAATCTGGGAGGCTAAGCAATGTATTTTATCGAAATCTTTCAGGCATTTACAGGAAGACTCCCTGAAGTTGATGATCTGATTGCAAATATAGCAGGATTCCTTGTCGGGTATTTGACCGCACAAGGATTTCTGGAACTCTTTGATAAAAAGGCGTATAAATATGGAATCATAAGAATTCTAAGCACAGTTATACTATTTTGCATCTCTATATTTGCTCTGTCCTTCTGGGCAAGTGGGGATGCATTACAGGCAGAGGAGGAAGCATATGTGAAGATGATGGGACGATATGGTATGGAACACAGGTAGGAAAAGTAGAAAATTGCGCAAAAAAAATGTGATAGACGAAAAGATCAGGCAGTTTCAATATCCCTGCTGGAATAGATATGGTTCATTTTTGCTTTGCCACAGACTAGGGAAACAAAAACAGCTTTTGGCATCGGGCGTGACGAATGGAGGGGATTCATGTATTTGCAATGCATGAATCCCTGCCATAGGGTAGGGCTGTTTTTGGTGCGACAGCCCCATAATTTTTCAAACACGCTTTAGAAAATTTAAAAATTACAGAAAAATGTATTTTAAGATGAACAGTATTGCCAATACATACATCAATGCACTGATTTTCTTGTCTTTTGCCTCTCCAGTAATAAGGTTAATCACTACATAAGAAATAATTCCCATAGAGATACCCTCAGAGATGCTATAGAAGAATGGCATTGCAATGATACATACGTAAGCAGGGATAGCCTCGGACATATCAGTAAAGTTAATGTTTGTAACATTACTAAGCATATATAATCCAACAATTACTAAAGCAGGTGCGGTAGCAAAAGATGGAATCGCAAGGAAGATTGGTGATAAGAACAGAGATAATCCAAAAAGGATCGCTGTTGTAACAGCAGTAAGACCTGTTCTTCCTCCTTCGGATACTCCAGAAGCACTTTCCACAAAAGTAGTAGTGGTAGAAGTTCCGAGGATTGCACCAACAGTAGTCGCTACAGCGTCAGCAAGAAGTGCCCCTTTAATATGAGGAAGCTTTCCTTCTTCATCTAACATATCTGCTTTGGCAGATACACCGACAAGTGTTCCTATCGTATCAAAAAGGTCAACGAATAAAAATGCAAATAAAATTACGATAAAGTCTACAGAGAAAATTCCCTTAAACTGAAGCTTTCCAAAGATAGGAGTAAGACTTGGAATAGAAAGCCCTTTGCTAAAGTCAGGTAAAAGACTGTAGAATCCTAAATCTGCATTCGGTACATAAAGTCCTGCAAACTGGCAAATGATTCCAAGTCCCCATGTGATTAAAATACCCCAGAGGATATTTCCCTTAATATTTTTAACAACTAAAATTCCGGTAATGATAATACCTGCCAATGCAAGAATTACTGTAATTCCGACATTGTTAAAAGAAGCTTCCACACCATTCGCTTTATTGTATGCATCTACAGAAAATAACTGGAGTAATGTAGAACCGCCCACAACGATATGTGCATTCTGTAAACCAACAAATGCAATAAAAAGACCAATTCCCACACTAACGGCAGACTTCAGATTCATTGGAATTGCATTAAAAATCGCTTCACGCACATTTGTAAGGGAAAGAAGGATGAAAATAATACCTTCTGCAAATACAGCAGTCAGTGCATACTGCCAGGTATATCCCATACCGATTACAACAGTATAGGCAAAGTATGCATTCAGTCCCATACCTGGTGCCAGAGCAAATGGATAGTTCGCGAAAATCGCCATCAGCAAAGTTCCGATAAAAGCAGCAAGAGCAGTCGCAGTAAATACAGCACCGGAATCCATACCGGTAGCAGCCATAATACTTGGATTAACCGCCAAAATATACGCCATTGTCATAAATGTCGTAATACCAGCCAGAATTTCCGTCTTCGCATCCGTGTGATTTTCGGATAACTTAAAGAATTTTTCTAACATAATACTTCCCTTTCTTAAAATAGAGAGTCCTCAAATATTTTCAAACATCAGTAACATCCTCTCCGTGTGATAATTAATTTTGCGACTTTGATGTTTTTTACAATGGAGTCAAAATCAATTATTACACGGAGAGGATGTTTGTTAAATACTTATTCGCAGCGGTGAAAGCCACATTTGTAATAATAAGCCTTTTTATTTTTCATTAACATTATTTTGTTCCGAAAATTCTATCTCCGGCATCTCCAAGTCCAGGGCAGATGTAAGCATCCTCATTTAACTGACGGTCGATGTTACCACAGTAAATCTGTACATCTGGATGAGCTTTTGCAAGACGTTCTACTCCTTCAGGAGCAGCAATAATAGACATAAACTTAATATTCTTTCCACCATGCTCTTTGATAAAGTTGATGGCAGCGATAGCAGAACCACCAGTAGCAAGCATTGGGTCTAATACAACGATAAGTCTTTGGTCAATTGGGTCTGGCAGTTTGCAGTAATATTCATGAGGTTCATGAGTCTCCTCGTCACGGTATAAACCGATGTGACCAACCTTCGCAGATGGAACAAGAGCAAGGATACCATTTACCATACCAAGACCAGCACGAAGAATAGGAACGATAGCAAGCTTCTTACCGGAAATCATAGGTGTTTTGCAAGTTTCGATTGGTGTTTCAATCTCAACATCTTCTAATGGGAGGTCTCTTAAAGCCTCATATCCCATTAAGATACCAATCTCTTCGATTAATTTACGGAATTCATTTGTTCCGGTATTCTTATCTCTTAAAATAGAAATTTTGTGCTTGATAAGCGGATGTGTCATCTCAATAACGTTATTCATATCTTTCTCCAATCTGTAATGTAGTAATGCGGATACATTAAAAAAATCTATTTCAGAAAAATAGCTTCTCCTGAAACATACTGATTTAGTACCATAACACTAGAACTATTGTAGTAGACAAAAAAGAATAAGTCAATAACTTACTGAGTTGCCGAATGGCAAAGTTGACGCCGCTGTCGGAGAAATCTGTAGTCGGATTGCTAGAAGGATTATCGAGAAGAAGCACTAAAAAATTTACCCCATTTTATTCCGTTGTGCTAAACGCTCCATTTTGCCCAGTAAAGCAGAAACTTCGGAAAAAGCAGTCCGAAGTTTCTATGGTCAAAATTCCGCAGCACAAAGTCATAAAATGGGGTAAATTTTTTAGTTCTTCTTTTTCGTATTTTTTGAACAATCCGATAGAATAGTATCTACAGCGGCTTACCATTCCCAAAACAATTCGTCGAGTGTTTTCCCCAGTTCATGGCAAATAGCAATGCACAGTTTAATCGTAGGGTTATAGTCCCCTTTTTCAATCGCAACAATAGTCTGTCTCGACACATTAACACGTTTCGCAAGTTCAGCCTGCGACATATCAAGAGCAGCGCGGGCAGCTTTTAATCGTAGGTTTTTCATAAGGCTACTCCTCTTTTTGCAGATGTTCCATAATAGCGCGGGTAATAACAATAGCATCGGCAAGTAATAGTAGAATCCCTGAAATCAGATTGATATTATTGAATTTAACAGGGCTATGTTGTGAGATAATTTCTTGCTGATTCATGATACCAGTATAAAGATTTATTCCACCAATTAATGAAAAAAGGAAAATGCTTTGAACGATATTTTTTACCGGTGTTTCAGAATAAGAAAAATAAGCATCTTTAAAAACACAAATGGTAAAAAATACGATAAGACCGATGCAAATAATGGTAAATGATTCTGCTAATGGAGTACCCCAGGATGATTTTGTATAATATTCTATGAAACCATTGACTGCAGTTGCAAGAATGAGAGTAAAAAAACCGTACTTGTAGGCAATGCTCTGCATATATTTTTGCCGCTCATCGTATTGCATTTTTCTTGAAGAATAAACACCGTATGCAATAATAGCATAAACAATGAGAAAAATAATAAGAGCTAGTAATGAAAATGGCATAATAAAACCTCCTTAAATTTTTGCATTAGTAAATTGAAAAACAAAATGGAAATACGAAAAGAGGCTCATAATAACTGATATGTAGTGAAGCTGTAAGATACCATTTTATGACACTCTTTTGTATGATTTATATATAACACACAAAAATTGTGATGTCAAATATATTTTACATAAAGACGTAAAAACTTTACTTGATGAAGAAGAAATATCATTAGAAAACAGACAAAAAACAACACAAAATAGAAATTTTAATAGATATATAGTATAGTTCTGTTATAACAATAAATTTGTAAAGTTAAATTTTCTAAGGGATTCAAGGAGTGTTTGAAAAAATTCTGGTATAAGATAGTGTATTAGCTGTTTAGTAATAATAGTTTATGGACAATCATTTGGCAGTTACAACAAAAGAGTCACGAATCAAACAAACTATATCCAATAATACTTTAGAAGCTAGAAGGAAGAAACACTGGTATGTTACGAAAAATATACAAATTCAGAATCTATAAATGGACAAATAAAAAATAGGAAAGTAAGAGGAAGAAATCCAAATGTTAAAAGTAATTATTTCCCCAGCGAAAAAAATGAAGATAAGAAACGATATTTTACCGTATAAAAATATCCCATTTTTTATAAAAGAAGCAGAGAAGCTTTTTTCTTACATGGGAAATATGTCATTTGATGAGCTAAAAGATTTGTGGAAATGCAGTGATAAGCTTGTGGAAGAGAATGAGCGACAGTTTCGAATAGGAAACTTAAAACAGAATCTAAGCCCGGCGATTCTTTCCTATGAAGGAATCCAGTATAAATATATGGCTCCAGCAGTATTTGAGGAGCAGGCTTTTACATGGTTAGAAAAACATTTACGGATTTTATCAGGCTTTTACGGTGCACTATGTCCATTTGACGGAGTAATTCCATATCGCCTTGAAATGCAGGCACGCTTCCACAAAGAAGAAATAGATAATTTATATGACTTTTGGGGACAAAAACTGGCAGACTACGTCTTAAAAGACTGCGATTGCCTCATTAACCTTGCCTCCAAAGAATACAGCAAAAGCATTTTAAAATATATCCCTGAAAATGTACGAGTTATAACCTGTGTATTTGGAGAACTGATCGATGGAAAAATAAAAGAAAAAGGAACCTACGCCAAAATGGCAAGAGGTTCCCTTGTACGCTATATGGCAGAACATCAGATAGAAAATCCAGAGGAAATTAAACAGTTCGATGAACTTGGATATAAATACAAAGAAGAATATTCAAACAGTACAAAATATTGCTATTTAATTCATTAAGCGAACTACAGACGAAGGCATTGCCCCCAATAAGGCATATTTGTGATTTTAGTCGCGGCGGTTTAAATGTTCGCTCATGCGCTCACATCCAAACCGCAGCGACTAAAGTCACAAATATAGGATATCGTATCTCTTCTCGGGCGTCTGTCCCTTAATGAATTAAATAGCAACAACCCCATTTTGGTGTTTTATGTAGACTGGGATATGTTTTTTTCGTAAAGCCCGGATAACGGGATAGACAATGAGAAGTTCTCCTTCTATATAAACTGCGTCAGGTTTGTATTTTAAAATCCTCTTAACATAATCCTTTATATAAGATTTAAAGTCGGATTTTTCCATAGAAAATTCGCCAAAGTTTCCGTCAAATGTAAGAGCAGGAATTTCTGGCAGATCAAGATGGATAATCGTTGCATTTTCCATATGCGGTATTTCTTTGAGGCTTTCATCCATTTCGTGAGAGTCGCCTAAATTTATAATACAGGAGCTTTCGGTAAAGTTTTCAAGGCTTATTTTGCAGGCAGAAATTGCATCGTTTACATCATCGACGGTCATGATAAAACCGCCTTTGTGGCAGAAGTTTGCGCTGGTTAAGCCAGTTGCCTGTTTTAATTCGTCTCCCTCTAAACCAAGCCAGTTTTCAGGGAAGCTGCATTTGTAATTGAGAGAATGTTCTTTTTTTAATGGCTGGATGCAATAGCCTCCGCGGTTTGAGGGGAAAATAATAAAGGCAATATCTGTTTCGCGTAATTGTTTCTGACAGGGGACGAATTCAGGGAAAACGAGAACTTTTGCTTCGCTTTCAGATTTTTCCCCAGACAAAACAGAAGAATTATGTGCGGCTAAAATTTCTTCTACACGTTTCTCGGCACGTTCATTTCCTTTATATTTTTCGAACATATTTACAAGAATCATTCCAGCTGTCTGCACTGCTCTGGAAAATGCTTCATTTTCTCCATTTTCCACATCCCAGGAAGGATTAAAATTGCCAATCAAAGTGGCAAGTTCATTTTTTTCGCCGGTATTATCGTTAATATCAAGTGGCTGGATAAATGACTCATCGAACTTTGCGGCAAGTTCTTCGCCAAGAATTTCTGTACCAAGTTCTTCCCAGAGAAGTCCGAATGCTGCATAAGGTATTCCATTTTCGCGGATGCGGCTGTCGCGCTGGTGATGATCGTATTTGCCCCTTCCAATATCAAAAATAATTCCCTCAAAATCTTCAGGAACTTTATTTCCACGGGTGATTGTGATTTCAGGATTAAAATATAAAAGTAATGCAGAAGAAAAAACATCGTCTGCATGGAATTTGCCACTATGTGTAAAAGCTTTTGCATTTTTCTTTTTAATTTGTTCTAATAGAGTATTCATAAAATTCACCTCAGAATTTTTGTTTTAGTCAAGAAGCTGCTTAATCTTCAGTATCAGTATAATAGTATAGCATAAAGTTATAGCAGAATTATACAAAAAAATACAAAATATATCCCCTGGGGGAGCTTGTGAGAAAAAATAGAAAGGTATATCCTAGGTTTAGAACATAAAAGCTTTATAGGAGGAAAGAAAGATGCATATACCTGAAAATTATTTGAGTCCTTCGACCTGTGCGGTAATGGCTGCAGCAATGGTTCCGGTATGGACATACTCTGTTAAGAAAGTAAAAGAAGAAATTCCGAAGGTGAAGATGCCATTGCTTGGAATCGGAGCAGCGTTTTCCTTTCTTGGAATGATGTTTAATATTCCGCTGCCTGGAGGGACAACCGGACATGCGGTAGGAGGAACATTGATTGCGATTCTTACAGGAAGTCCGTCGGCAGGTTGTATTGCCGTTACGATCGCACTGCTTATCCAGGCATTGTTGTTTGGTGATGGCGGTATCCTTGCTTTTGGAGCAAACTGTTTTAATATGGCTTTCATATTGCCATTTCTCGGATTTGCGATTTACAAGCTTATCTGGGAAAAAACAGGAAAAAGAAAGTTAGCAGCAGGAATTGGTTCATATATCGGAATTAATGCAGCAGCATTTTGTGCAGCGATTGAGTTTGGAATTCAGCCATTACTGTTTACCGATGCAGCAGGAAAGGCACTCTATTGTCCATATCCGCTTACTATTTCTATTCCGGCAATGATGATTGGACATCTTACATTATTTGGAATTGCGGAAATAGTTCTTACTACAGCAATCCTTGCATTTGTGGAAAAGATATCGCCGGAAACATTAGAGGAAAAACCAGCACAGTCAGCATTTAAGCCATTATATATTCTTATGGCAGTTTTGATTATATTTACACCATTAGGTCTTCTGGCAAGTGGAACCGCCTGGGGAGAATGGGGTGTTGAAGAGATGGCATCCCTTGTAAGTAATGGAAAAGCACTGGGGTATACACCAGCAGGAATGGAAAAGGGCTTTAGCATTGCTTCACTTTTCCCGGATTACTCTATGGCAGGAATGCCGGAATGGATAGGATATATTTTATCTGCAGTTGTTGGCGTAGCGATTATTGTTATCTTCTTTAAACTTTTAGCTGGAAGTAAAAAAGATAAAATAGATTTTTCAAAAGGGCAGTCAGTGTAATGCAAAATCAGGAAAAAAATAATAGTTTTCTTCCATCATGGATGTGTGAAACGGAGCAATATGTTCCGAGTATTGATAAAGATGGATTTATTACAAAAAGTACGCAGGCAGTTCTTGGTGTACTGTCAAAATTAAAATGGAAAGAAGGGAAGGACGGGTGCCTAAGCGCCAGTCCTTCTTTAAAACTATGTTATACATTCCTATATATTTTACTTACTGCCTGTTCAAAAAACTATGTATTTTCATTAATTATGGCAGGTGGAACTATTCTTGCACTTGCAACTTATCCGGCAGAAACAATGAAACAGATACTTTCGGGAACATTTGGAGCAGTACTTTTTTCTGCACTAGTACTTTTACCGGCAGTGTTTATAGGAAATCCGCAGATTTTACTCATTATCACAACCAAAGTGTTTGTATCCGTTACGCTTATAGGTATTCTGTCAGCGGGAACATCCTGGAATAAATTAACAGCAAGCCTCCGCTCATTTCATATACCGGATATCTTTATTTTTACATTGGATATTACATTAAAATATATTGCCGTACTCGGAGAAATCTGCATGGAAATCCTTACCTCACTTCGCTTACGATCTGTAGGACAAAACAGGAAAAAAGCACAGTCCTTTTCTGGAATATTGGGGATTTCCTTTTTAAAATCAAGAGAAATGGCAGAGGAAATGTATGCAGCGATGTGCTGCCGTGGATTTGTCGGAGAATATAAAACACAAAAAACATCTACCTTTCGAAAACAGGATATCTTGAGTCTTCTTTTGATGATAGGAGTAACAGGAATATTCATTTATTTCGAGGGTCTGTGGAAATAACACGAAGCAATCAATCTAGTATCAAAGAGGGTAAAAGACCTTTTAATCCTAACATATAGCAATTTTCTATGAGAAGAGGATAAAAAGTAAAATCAAGAATAACGAAAATAAAAGGAAGATTCAAAATGATAGAATTAAAAGATGTATGTTATGCATATGGAAATGAAATTGCGTTACGATACATTAATTTAAATATTCAAAAAGGTGAATCTGTAATAATACAGGGACCAAACGGGTGTGGTAAATCTACATTAATAAAAATATTAAACGGAATCATATTTCCGATGGAAGGCAGTTATACCTATGAAGATCACGAAATAACAGAAAAAGCATTAAAAGATTCTCGCTTTGCCAAATGGTTTCATCAGCAGATGGGTTATGTTTTTCAAAATGCAGATACACAGCTTTTTTGTGGAAGCGTAGAAGAAGAAATCGCATTTGGTCCAACCCAGATGGGACTTTCCGAAAACGAAATCAGACAGAGAACAGGAGACTGCCTTAAGTTATTCGGAATTGAAAAACTAAGAGAACGCCCACCATATCATTTAAGTGGAGGAGAAAAGCGGAAAGTATCATTAGCCTGTATCCTGTCCATGAATCCGGAGGTACTCATCCTTGATGAACCACTTGCAGGACTTGACGAAAATACACAAGAAATGCTGATAGACTTTCTGAAAAAATTTCATGCGGCGGGAAAGACACTCATCATTATTACGCATAATAATCAGCTTGCGAAAGAATTGGGAACTCGATTCATAAAAATGAACGAAGATCATGAACTTGCTATTTAATTCAAACAAAATTCAACCAAAGACAGCCCGAGAAGAGAATGGATATCCATTCTCTTCTCGGGCGTCTGTCTCTTAATGAATTAAATAGTAATAGTAAACGATTTTCCGATTTGTTTATAGTCGGAAATGGTAATTTCCTGAGCGGTATCGGTATGTTCACTATCGACTTTAATTGCAGTAGATTCGGTTTTATCAGAGGCTGTATCTTTGGTAGCTTTTTTTGTAGATTCTGATTTTGATACAGAAAAAGTCTGTGTATTTCCACTGCCAATTATTTTGGCAGAGTCGGCTTCCTCTGTGGCATTTGATTCATTCGAGCTGCTATTAGAGGAAAGGTTAGAGTAATCAGCACAATATGGAGTTAAAGTAAGGCTGGTGGCTTTAGGGGAGATAGATCCTACTGATTTATCTACTCTGAAAGTGCCGCTTGTTCCGTCTGATTCATCAAGGAAAAACTCTACAGGGTTACCGAGATTGTCTTTTCCTTTTAAGAGGATATCTTCAGAAAGTCCGGCATTGTCTGGGGAGATAGTAAATATTATTTTCTGATCGATTATATTGCTTCTATAATTTTTCAGAGTTATTTTTGTTTTATCTGGCAGAGTAAAGGATTGATTTAAAGCTACATTTTTTGTTTTAGCATTTAATTCTTTGCCGGAAGCTGCAAATTTTAATTTTCCAATAGTAGTATTTGATTTATCTAATGTGTAAAAATTAATCGTAAAATTAGATTTGTCAGATAGAACGGAAGAATCATTTAATTGTATTTCGCTTTCGGAGATAGAGGTCAGTTTGTCTATAGGAGTAGAGTTGCTTCCGATGCTGTTTACAATATTTTGTCCACCGATAGTAACGTCTGTATCAATTGGAAGTTCAGTAATGCGTTTAATATTTAAATTTTTTAATGTGGTATTGTCTTTTATTTTTGTTTTATAGGAAATGATGAGGCTGTGTCCGTCAAGAATTACTTCATTTAATGTAACAGTAATCCCGTTTTTAGATATAGATTTACCAACCACAGTACTATAAGGACTAAGGTCTTCCTCAACACCTAAAAGTGTGGATAAACTCTCCATAATCTGCCGTGATTGTGCGTATACGTTCTGTCTTACCGGGGCACTGCTTCCGCCGAGAATGAGGACAAAAGCGGCTGCAGCAGCAACGTATTTTTTCCATGTATGCTTTTTGAGGGATGCTTTTTTCTTTGAAGTAAAGGACTGCTTCCAGTTTTTTAAATCAGTACTGGTAATATCGATATTTTCAAAAGTGTCTATCTGATTATCAATATCATTTAATAAATCATAAAGATCATTTTTCATAAAAACTCCTTTCAGTTGTCATGAAAACACATTTTTTGTGGTAGATAATTGACAACGGGTATACTAGTAATATTCATTGATTTCGTTTTGGGAAAAAGGGCGCGCAGTTTCTTTTTGCTGCGAAAAAGTCGATTGTAGAGTACCGGCTTTTTTGTATTCATTTCCTTCGATATTTCGTCAAATGGTTTTTCTTCCACATATAGTTTGATAAAAAGTTCTCTGTCCTGTGGTTTCAAACAGGATAACATTTGTTTAGTTTCTTCAGAAAATTCCTCATCAAACTGCGTCTGTAATTCAATAGCATCGTCAATACCCTTTGTATGCGGTGAATTTTCCCAACTTGTCTCTAAAAGAAAGTGTGCATATTTTCTTTTGTAATCTAAAGCCTTTAACCGAGCAATCCCGCCAATCCAGTTAGCAAAAGGATTTCGTGCGGAATCATAAGAGTCGATATGTTCCCATACAGCGAAGAAAACATCATTAATACATTCTTCTTCATATTGAGAAAGGACATTTAGATAACGATGTGTAACAGACTTTACAAGTCCGCCATAATGAACCATCACATATTCTAAAGCTTTCTCATTTCTGTGGGATAACTCCTCCACGAAATTTGATTCATTTATTTTCATAGGCTACTCCTTTATGTACATTCGAATGTAAAAAATATATATGATTATATCGGTTACACTATATATTCGCAAATGAAGGGGAGAATCTCTCACTTTTTTGAAAATTTTTTGGATTTTTTGAAAAGGCAGACGCTCCCAAAGAGAGAAGCCATCCTATATCTGTGACTTTAGTCGCGGCGGTTTGAATGTTCGCTTGGATGCTCGTATCCAAACCTTGCTCCGAGGCCACAGATATAGGGTGGCTTCTCTCTTTGGGAGCTGACTTTGGTAACAAAAATAAAAAAGTGAATATTGGAAAAGGGAGAGATTGGGGGTGGATTTTGGGGGAGGGGACAGAAGAGGCTTATTTCCGTCTCCCAAACCGCAGAGAACCGAAAGATTTATTTCCTTTGAATGTTACCCTAAAACCTGTTAAGATGAGATTATAAATTTCGAAAGAGGAAAAACAACAAATGGATTATATTGATATTTTTATAAAGAACAACTACATAAATTTAAAGCAGATTGCAGAGAGTGGTCAGTGCTTTCGCTGGAAGAAAATGTGTCCGGGCAGATATTTTGTGATTTCTGACGGTCGGGCGGCTTGTTTTTTTCAGGAAAAGACAGGAATCAGAATTTTATGCAGAGAAAAGGATGAGGAATATTTTAGAAGATATCTGGATTTAGATATAGATTACGGAAAGGTGATAGAGCAGATTGATGAGAAAGATGATTTTCTTATCGGTGCGGCGCAGATGGGAAGGGGGATTCGTATTCTTCGCCAGAATCTGTGGGAAATGATTATTAGTTTTATTATCAGTCAGAGAAATAATATTCCACGTATTATGAAGAGTATTGACGCTTTGTGTGAAAAGCTTGGAGAGCAGATTGTTTTTGATTATGAAGGCGAACATCTTGTGGGATATACCTTTCCTTCTCCAGAAGTAATTGTTGGAGCGGATTTGTCAGAGTTTAAGTTTGGATACCGGGAGAAGTATATAAGGCAGACTGCGGAGAACATTTTAGAGGGAAAGTTTGATTTAGAAGAGGTAAAAGATGCTGTGGATGAAGGAAAAACTCCAGAGCAGGTAAAGGAGATGCTAAAGCAGCTAAAAGGTGTGGGAGAAAAGGTCGCATCCTGTATTCAGCTTTTTGGCCTTCATCAGTTAGAATTGTTTCCGATTGATACATGGATTGCAAAGGTGGAAAAAATGTATTATAACGGGCATTTTCCAGTAGAAAAGTATAAGGACACGGCAGGAATCATGCAGCAGTATCTCTTTTTTAGAGTGCGTGAGGATGCGGATAAAAGAGCGGTTCTTGAGATGAAAAGCGAGGTGGGTGAGAAGGCTGCTTCAAAAACTTCATTTAAAGAAGAAATGACAGAAAAAATAGATAAGCAAACAAAGAGAAAAAATGAAATTTCTCCAGAAAATAACAGTTTAGAAGAAAATAGATTAGAAAAAAGTAGATTTAAAAAAGATAAATCAGAAGAAGCCAGATCCGAGGCTAATAGATATAATCTTTCTGGTAAAATGCTATATGTATCTGATTTAGATGGTACATTATTAAACAGTGATGCCCTGTTGAATGAAGATGTGCCAGAACGACTGAACCGCTTGATTGATAAAGGACTTTGTTTTACTGTTGCGACAGCAAGAACTTATGCGACAGTGAATTCCATTGTGAAGGATGTGCATTTGACATATCCGATGATTTTGATGAATGGAGTCATGCTCTATGATCCGGTAAGTAAGAGCTGTATTAATGCGGAGATTATTGAAAGAGATTCTGTGGAATATATTTTAAAAGGAAGAAAGAAGTTTGGAGTGACAGGGTTTGTCTATGCGCTTTCGCCGGAAATTTCGGAAGAAACTTTAGAATCAGAGATAGCTTCAAATTTAGAAAAGAATTTGAAATCAGGTGTAGCTTCAAACCTGAAGAAAAATTCGAATACAGGAGAAGAGAACCAAATTCAGAAATCTGGGCGCAAAATGGCCACCTATTACGAGAAAATCGCGACAGAACACATGGAAAAATTTTATGTAGAGCGGAGAGATGTGTATCATAAGCCATTTAGTAAGGTAGAAAAATTAGAAGATATTTTAGAAGAGGATATCATTTATTTTTCCATTTGCTATGAAGAAGAAGTTTTGCGGCCATTTTATGAATATTTGAAAAAGGATGAGAAGTTAAATCTGAATTTTTATAAGGATGTTTATGGAAATGGATTGTGGTATTTAGAGATTTCGCATAAGAATGCTTCCAAATATCATGGAGTTCAGAAGCTTCGGGCAATGCTTCAGCCGGATGCGATTACGGGAATGGGAGATAATCTAAATGATATTCCATTATTTGAAGCCTGTGACCGCTGTTGTGCAGTAGGAAATGCACATAAGGAGGTAAAGGAGCGGGCAGAATATGTTCTTGATACGAATCTTAATGCTGGAGTGGTGAAATTTCTGGAAGAAGAGATGATGTCTTGAAGGCAGCAGGGTATTTTCATATTGAAGTGAGATGATAGATTTAAGAAGGTGATGGGGTTAACTCTGGCCAGCGGAAGTTATTTTATGAAATGATAGAAATTAGCAGAATAAATTGCAAGATTTACCTGAGACTATTATAGAAGAGAGTTGACAAATAGTTTTACCAATATTAAAATATAGATATGAAAACTATGTTACATGGAAATGAGAACACAAACTATATCTCAGAAGTTTCAAGCTGATATTTTGTAAATAGGGATTTCTTTTTTAGAATATATATCCTATTTTTGATATGGAATTCTCTGTGATGTAAATATATACCTAAACGTGTTGGAGGAAGAGATGAATTATAAAATTATTAGTGATGGCTGTTGTGATTTAGAAAAAGAGATCATTGAACAGTATAATTTACGTATTATACCTTTTTATATATCATTTGATGAGGAGACATATTATAAAGAGATTGAAGAAATCGGAATTCGTGAAGTATATGAGCGAATGGTAGGGAATCCAGATGTATATCCGAAGACCTCTCTTCCATCTGTACAGAATTATATTGACGTTTTTACGGAATATGTGAAAGAAGGAACACCGGTAGTCTGTATTTGTTTTACTCCATCTTTGAGTGGTTCTTACAACTGTGCATGTAATGCCAGAGAAATTGTTTGTGAGGATTATCCGGATGCCAAAATTGCGGTGATTAATTCTGAAGCAGGAACAGTAAGTCAGGGTCTTATGGTTATCGAAGCAGGAAGAATGTGTCAGAATGGAGTTCCTTATGAACAATGTGTAGATATTCTTGAGAAGATGAAAAAGACGAATAGAATCTTCTTTACAGTCGGTAACACAGATTATTTAAAACATGGCGGACGAATCGGAAAGCTTGCAGGAATCGCAAGCAGCGCCCTTTCCTTAAAGCCTCTGATTACTTTAGTAAATGGTGAGATCGAAGCTTCAGGAATCGGACGAAGCCGTAAGAAGACAGTTGCCAAAACGATTGCGTTAATGGATGACTATTTTAAAGAAACCGGAGATGCGATGGAAGACTATTCTTTCCGCGTTGGTTTTGGTTATGACATAGAGGAAGGCAAGGAATATTATAATACCGTTGCAAACCATATTTATGGAGAGAGCCATGTGGATCAGGTGGGAATCTGCCAGATAGGGGCAACCATCGCGGTACATACCGGACCATATGCGATTGGAATCGGGTGTGTTAAGAAGTATGAGAATTATTTATAATCTAAGCCAATCCTATTCAAATAATAAAAAAGACCCCACGGAATATAGCTTCGTGGGGTCTTTTACTAAATAGAGTTTGAATAATAAGAAATAATAGAATGTATAAACCAGAAGATATGGTTATTACTTCTCACATTTGCAGAGGCAACTATCATTCTACTTTCTCCGGGAGCGTCTCTCCCTGCCTGAGGCAAAATACTATTTATAAAAATACCAATTATATAAAATGTTTAAGAGAAAATTATTTTACTTTCACAGTTTTCACTTTGCTGTATGCCCCATAAGTCTTAGTCTTTCCAACCTGCTTGTAGGAGCGTACTTTTACAAAGTATTTCTTTTTAGATGTTAATTTCTTTACTACTTTGCTTGTTGTCTTGTTACTCTTTACTACAATTGTTTTCTTTCCTTTGAAAGATTTCTTTGTGGAATATGTGATTTCGTAACCGGAAGCTTTTTTATCTTTTTTCCAGGATACTTTGATTTTTTTCTTTCCATTTGCTTTTACTTTTGTAGTCTGTTTTGCAAGTTTTACTTTTGTGGCTGTTGTGTTTGGCTTCTTTGCTGTAGTAGCAGGTTTTGTAGCTGGTTTAGCAGCAGTTGTTGTATTTGGTTTAGAAGCTGTTGTACTGTCCGGTATGGATGGTGTTGGTGCTTCTGTGGATTGATATGGTTTTAATAATTCAGTAAGTTCATTGATTAAATCAGCAGCATCGGCACTGGTAGAACTTTCGTTTGCTAAGAGTTCTGCTGCCTCATTTTTATGTGCTAATAATACACTATCATCAGCACCGGCACCTTTTAATGCAGTTTCAGCCTGTTTGATAAGTTCCTGTAACTGTGCTTTTTGAGCTTCTGTTACAGGGATTGCGACGTAGATATCAGCGTAGTCATCACAAGAAATAGTAACGCTGTAAGTTCCACCCTCCGCATCAGATGGGATAGCATTTAAGTCAAGAGAAACGTTTTTTGCAATAGCTCCGGAATACAGAGTATAAGGAGTCTTCTTATGACCTGCTCCAACAGTATATGTTACAGTCAATGTTCCATTTTTAACAGTAGGAAGCTGATTTAAAGTAAATGATTTCATATCGTCACTGAAAGTACCGCTGATTTCTTCAGAGTAAGCCGGTTTTATAAAGATTCCATCAGCGAAAGTATAAACATAGTTACCTTCTGGTGTTACATAAGTAATTTTGTTAATTGTTTTATTCACAAGCTTTGCAAATTCAGCCGTATTATCTGATTTTGCAATTCCCATAGTAGCCGCTTCATTGGTAACATTAAAAGATAATTTATAAGGCTGCACCCATATATTTGCAAGATGTTCTAAGCCTACTTTATAGCCATCTGTTGTTTCAAGGATGATTCCCTGAATTGTAGAGTTGACAGGGAATCCCTCATCTTGTCGGGAATTTCTTAAGTATTTTGTGCTTGTTTCCACCACATCAATTTCGTATTCACCCCAGGTAGATCCTGTTGTTAATGTTGGTACGGCATCCGTTACAGTAGTGACTGTTTTGTTATTAGAAACATAAGAACCGTCTTTCTGAAGTGTTTTATACTGAGAAGGAACCTGTGTAGGATTTTCATTTAATGTAATATCAGAAGCTTCCTCACATGCTTTGCTTAATTCTTTGTTTGCATCTTTTAAAATAGTGGATTCAACATAAAGGTCAGAATCAACAGCAACATTTACATTCGCAACACCTCTTACATGATATCCTCCTGTAGCTTCTGCACTTTCCTCCTCATAATCTGTCCAGGCATTAGATAAAACAGAATGCTTAGAAGTACTGGCAGTAGTAACGACATCAAAGCTGTCTGTGCTGCTTACATCACCAGAATAAAATTCTTTGTAAGTTAAATTAGATGTTCCATATATCGTTCCGGAAAAACCTGTACCGTTAGTTAATTTATAATATAATCCACTGTTTCCAATCTGAGTATAGCCTTCTAAAGCTTCTGCAGAATATGTGTAAGTGCTGCCTGCGATAGAAACGGATTTTGTTCCTTCTGCTGCAAATGCAGGAACAGAAAGCTGGCTGACAGACATAAATACTGCCATAGAAGCTGCCAGAGCCTTAGTTAATAATTTTTGTTTTCTCATTAAATTTGTAGTCTCCCTTCTTTTCTTGTATACTTTTAGAAACTGATTATGAAATCAAACATAAAAAGTTCCAAAAGGACATATTTGATAAGAAAATAAATATATAAAAATCTGTGCACTGATTTTTAAGGCAAAAAATTAGAGAACTCTCCCTAGCGCGCATACGGAGTGCGTTAGTGGAGGGTCCCCTACCAGGTTTTCATGCATGAATATCTAATAAAAAGATATTAAGCACCGAAAATTCAATTCAAATCTTGTGAGTCTGAGATAGAAAATCTATTCTGCAATTAGATAGTACTATATAAAATTAGTTGTGTCAAACAAAAAATGTCAAATGAAAAAAGTTCTCAAAAAAGGGAATGCTTAAATACTAATTTGAGGAAGAGTAAGGGGATTGTCCAGAAGTCTATGGCTTTCCAGGAAATCAAATTCCAAGAAACTGACATTTATATAAGGAGTTCTATTTCTTTTGCCGGTATCCCTTGCTATTTTCTTATGGCGAAATAGTTCTTTGATTAAAAGTCAGAATCTTCTGGAGAATCCCCTTCTCTTTCCAATATAAATCACTAATTTGCTATTTGTTATCAAAACCAGACAGCCACTGAAATAAAATTTTATGCTGAATTATAAGAAGACTATGATAAAGAAAAAAGAATGGCTATAAGTATTGCATTTTGTGACTTTGCGCTATGGAATTCTGACCATAGGAACTTGGGACTCGTTTTTCCCAAGTTCCTGTTTTTCTGGGCAGAATGGAATGCTTAGCGCAACGGAACAAAATCAAACTTATAACCATTCTTTTTTCTTTAGAAGACTAACTACAATTCAGCACAATATCTTCTACATAAAGCGGCATCTGTGTCCTCAGCAAATTAGTATTTTGTCTTCACAGTCTTTATTGCAGACCATTTTGATGTAGCTGTCTGATATCCGGCTTTTGTATATACGGCGCGGATGCGGACTTTATATCTTGTTTTCTTTTTCAGTTTCTTAAGCTGAGCAGATGTAATCTTAGCTTTGGAAACTTTAATTGTTTTTGTAGCTTTTTTGTTATCGAATCCTTTTGTTGTGTACTGGATTTCATAACCGGTAGCCTTCTTAACTTTTTTCCATGTAACTTTTGCTTTGTTCTTTGTTGTTTTTCCAACTTTAAGAACAGGTTTGGAAAGTTTTACGTTTGATTTCTTTAATGCTGGTTTAGTAGCAGGTTTTTTAGTTGTTGTTGTGTCTGGGTTAGAAGGCGTTGCAGGTTTAGAAGGAGTAACAGCTTTTTCTTTTAAGCCTGAAAGAGCTTCTGTAAGTTTTGTGTTTGCAGCATCAACAATTGCCTGTGTGTTAGCGGATTTTGCTTCTTTTGCTTCTGTTAAAGCAGTCTGAAGTGCTTTCCAGGTTTCAGCAGTATATTTGCTGCTATCAAGTTCTTCTGCTTTTTTGATGGAAGCTTCAAGGATAGAAGTATTCAGCTGTACAGTTCCAGATACAGATGGGTAACCGGTTGATGTAAGCTCTATTGTGTAAGAAGCAGATTTGTCTGCAAATACAGGTGTGGAAGAACCATCTTTACCTTTAATTGCTGCATTGAAGTTAATGTTTCCGTCTGCATCAAATAAATCAGTAGCTTTAATTCCGCCTTTTCCTGTTTTTTCTACCCCATTAATTTTAATAGATGTAATATTATTTACATATTTTTTAAAGTTGACACCGGCAGGAAGAGTAACCTGATTATTTTTATTAATGGAGATATCTCCAGTCTTGTAGCCAGATTCTAATGTGAAGGAGGCTACAATATCAGAGTAAGTATCATCTGTAAATACCATAGAATAGGAACCCACACCAGTATTATCTGTAGCTTTTATCGTCAGAGTATTGTTTGCGTATGTATAATCTGTACCTTCTGTCAGGACAGTTTTTCCCATACTTACGCTGCTTAAAGTATAATTAGAACCAGAAGGAACAGCAGCAGTATCAACAGAAACGGTTGCACCATCTTTAAAGTTATCATTAGCGGTAGCTTTAATGCTGTCAGAACCAGCTAAAGTTTTACATTTTAAGTTAGTATTAATAACAATATCAGCACCGTTTTTTACAAGATAAGTAACTTTTTTAATTGTTTTACCTTGTAAAGCTTCATGACGATTATAATCAATTGTGTTTCCATGCTTTTCTTTAAATCCATCTGTTACGGCAAAGGAGAATTTGCCTCCAATCCAGATGTTTTCCAGATGCTCCATACCGTATTTCTTGCCATCTTCGTCTTCAACGATGATACCAAGTAAGGAATCTTTAGCACTTAAATTAGAAAGAGGGCTGTTTTCAGAAGTTACAGGATCTACTTCATATTGTCCGTAGGAAGACTGTGTTTTGATAGTAAGTGTATCAGAAGTATCTTCGGTAACCTCAGATTTCATAGCTGTCAAAGTACCATCACCATTTAAGATTTTATATTCAGATGGTGCATTATCAGATAATTTCATAGAACCAATAATTTCCAATAATTTGTTGCTGCATTCTTTGTTTTCGGAAATAGCCTTTTTCGCATTTTCATATAATGAAGTTGGAACAGCGATATTTACGTCTTTCATACCGATAATAGAGCCACCCTGTCCGTTTGCATTATCTTCTGAATACGTACTGGAGAAGAAAGATTTATATTTATTAGTTGTTGCACTACTTACTGCATCATACATACCACTTTCACGATAAGAAGCGGCTTTATCAGAAGTGAGGTCTAAAGTAGTATCCTCTTTTACGTCATTTAATTCTCCGTAATAGAAGTCTGCATAAGAAAGATTCGCTGTTCCGTATTCATATTTATCAAGAGCATTTTTAGCGGCTGTAAGATGTTCAACTGCTTCATTGATTTCTGCCTGAGTAGGAGTCTCTTTTGCTAAAATGTCTTTTGCTTCATTTAATTCTGTTTCGAAGCTATTCCAGCTTTTTTCTGTATAATCTGATTTCTTTAAGTCTTCCACAGAAGAAACAAGTTTGTTTAACTCAGTTGTATCGCCAGCATTTGTGTCAGGTTTTACAATGTTTGCATCAGTAGCTTCAAAGTTATATGTAGAATCATCGTATCCAAGAGCATAAATAGTTAAGCTCCAGTAGCCAGTTCCGTCATATCCTTTTGGAAGCTGGCAGCGAATAGAATTTGTAAGACCTAACTGGATTCCCATACTTTTATGCATCCAGTTATCAGCAGCAAACTTTGTTCCGTAAGTGGCAAGTGCCTTAGAACGTGTGCTGTCATTTCCATAGTAGGTCCATTTTACAGCCTGCATATTAGCACCAAGATCGCCGTAATCTTTTGTGAAATCTACACGAAGAAATTCACCGTAGCTACCGCTTGCATCCTTTACAGTTGCTCCCATATTGTTTAAATCAGCAGTTTTAAGAGTCTTATCTTTAATACCAGAAGAAGAGCCGTTACTTCTTTGGGTAAATGTGAAGGAACCATCACTCTGCTTTTCGGCAGTCTTTAGGCCATTGGTATCCTTATCAACAGATGCAGTAACATTATAATCCTGCAGATTCTTTTCTCCATAGCCACCAATTAAGGTACCGTTATTTTCTACAACGGAATACTTTTCTTTAAAGCTGGCATAGTCAGAAGATTTTACTTTGACAGGAACATATTTTAATCCAAGAACATCATATTCTGTCATAGTCTGTGTAGTGCCATCGGTTAAGGTGAGAGTACCTCTGTTCCATCCGGCACTGGTACCATCTGTAAAGTAGACAGTTTTTCCATTACTGCTCCAATGGGAAACACTATATTCTCCTTCAGCAGTTTTAATAACTGCAGTACACTGATAACTTCCGCGGTGAAGTCCGTGATTAGTGGTAGCTCTTGTTACTGCATCAAAGGCACCTTTATCTTTTTCATCGTGTGAATCAGCTGTATCAGAAGACGTGGTATCACCTGCTGCCATAACTCCTTCAGCCTTCCAATATTCAGCCCATGTCAGGCCTGCATAGCAGTAAACGTAGTCATCACTATTTTCTGCTGTCTGTGTCTGTACTGTAGATACACTTGCTGCTTTTACAACTGCTGGAGTAATACTGGAAAATACAGTAGTACAAGTCATTGCAAGAGCAAGAGTACCTGCTACAAGTAATTTGTTTCTCATAAGTTCCTCCTTATATTATAATTGGTATTTAAGTTAGCTTATTCTAACGAAAAATATAATAATATACTATTATTAGCTGTGTCAAACTGTATATATATTAATGAAAAAAGTTCTCATTTTCTTATAAAAAAATTGCATTGTCAGAATATTTTCTATATAATGTATGAAGTTAGAAAGAACTAATGAAAGTAAGTTTCAAGATAATGGAGGATTGTTGTGATAAATTTTAGAAAAAAAGCAGTTGCGATGTTACTGGCCACTGTGTTCACTGCAGGAATGCTTTCCGGATGTGGAACATCAGTAGATACAGAGAAAAGTAAGAATGATAGTAGAAAGGCTGTGGAGCAGACAACACAGGCAGAAGCGGATACAAATAGTAAGACTCAAAATGAAGAGGACAAATCAGAATCAAGAGATATTTTTGCGATGGATACGTATATGACTTTAACGGCTTACGGAAAGAATGCTAAGAAAGCGTTGGACGAGGCGGTTGATGAGATTAACAATATTGAACAGCTTGTTTCTACGGGGATTGACAGCAGTGAAGTTTCGCAGATTAATAAGAATGGAAAAGGTTCGGTATCAGAAACAACAGGATATCTGATTAAGCGCTCAAAAGAGATTTATGACAGCACGAATGGAGTGTTTGACATTACGATTTACCCGATTATGCAGGCGTGGGGGTTCCCGACGGAGAACTATCGTGTTCCCGGAAAGAAAGAGCTGAAGAAGTTAAGGGGACTGATGGGAGCAGATCACGTTTTATATGATGAGAAAAAACAGGAGGTCACTTTAAATAAGGAAGGAATGAAGATTGACCTTGGTGGAATTGCGAAAGGATATACTTCTTCAAAAGTAATGGATATTTTTAAAGAAAATGGGATTTCTAGTGCAGTGATCAGTCTTGGCGGTAATGTGCAGACACTAAACGGAAAGCCAGATGGTTCTGACTGGAGAGTGGCGGTTGAGAATCCGGCAGATACGGGAAGTTATATTGGAGTGCTTTCTATAAAGGATAAGGCAGTGATTACTTCTGGGGGATATGAGCGTTATTTTAAGCAGGATGGAAAAACATATCATCATATTATTGATCCGGCTAATGGATATCCGGCAAATAATGGTCTGACTTCTGTTACGATCGTATCAGATGACGGAACACTTGCAGACGGTTTGTCCACATCATTATTCATTATGGGACCGGAAAAAGCACAGAAATACTGGAAAGAACACAGTGATGAGTTTGACACGATTCTTGTAAAAGATGACGGAAGCATTCTAGTTTCAGAGGGACTCGCAGAGTATTTTACCAGTGAGTCTGATTTTACGATAATAAAAAAATAATGATACAAAAAATTTCTCATAAAATCAAGTACAAAAAGATTTCGAGAATATAAGAATACAAGAGTACAGGAATACAAGAATACATTCAAAAAGAAAGGGAGATATGATGAGAGAAAAGTGGAAAAAATATGTTGAAAAATTTAAAAGTCTTGGTGATAAGGTTTCAGGTGTGAAAGGAATTACAGCGATAATTCCGGCGGTTTGCCTGGCGGTTCTTATGGTGACAGTACTTACCGGATACAAAACCCCACAGGCAAAAAAGTATGAAGCTTCAGAGACAGAAGACATCAGTCAGATTAAGGAAGCGCTTGCGAAGGAAAGTAGGGCAGCAACGGCAGAAACAACGAAAAAGAATACAACAAAGAAGGGAAAGAAGGGGGCTATTGATGTAAAAGATGGAACGTATAAAGGTTCTGCAAACGGATATGGCGGAAAAGTTACAGTAAATGTTACTGTAAGCAAAAAGACGATGACAGCGATTGATGTTGTCAGTGCTCCAGGTGAGACGGATTCTTTCTTTCAGCGTGCAAAAGGGGTTATTGATGAGATGCTTACGGCACAGAGTACAGATGTAGATGTCGTGTCCGGAGCAACATACAGTTCAAATGGAATTATCGGTGCAGTAAAAAATGCACTTTTTGGAACGGAGTCTAATAATGCGACAGCGGCAGCAGCGAACGCAGGTAATGCAGGTGGTTCGGCTCCGAGTGTTTCTAAAGTAAGTGAATCCGGTACATGGAAGGATGGAACTTACACTGGTTCGGGCAAAGGATTTGGTGGAACTATTTCTGTAAAAGTAACAGTAAAAGATGGAAAAATCAGCGCGATCGATGTAACAAGCGCATCAGGAGAAACTGCTTCCTATTTTAGTAAGGCAAAAGGAATTATCCCAAAGATGATCAGCGGACAGACTACAAATGTGGATGTGGCATCCGGAGCAACCTATAGTTCCAATGGAATTATTACCGCAGTAAGAAATGCTCTTTCAAAGGCAGAAACAGGAAAAAGCAGTACGAAAAAGAAAAAGAAGAAAAATAAAAAAAATAAGAAAAAAAACAGTGGTTCTAACAGCAATAATAACAACAATAATATTGCAGCACCGGCAGAAGGGTATGAAGACGGCACCTATACCGGAAGTGCGGCCTGTTCGGGAGAGCAGTTTAAGGAATATAGTGTAACGGCAAATGTAACGATTAAAAATGGAAAGATTTCTGCGGTGGAGATTTCTTCTACAGCAAAAGGAACCAACCTGAAACAGTTTATGAGCAGAGATGAGATTAAGAATCTTCCATCACTTATTGTCTCTAAAAACGGAACAAGCGGAGTAGATGCTGTCAGTGGAGCAACATACAGTTCCCATGCTATTTTTAATGCGGTAAATGATGCTTTATCAAAAGCAAAGAAAAATGGTTCTTCTACGGAAAAGAAAGAAGAGACAACAACGGAGAAAAAGGAAGAGACGACAACAGAAAAGAAAGAGGAAACGACCACAGAGAAAAAGGAAGAGACAACAACGGAAAAGAAAGAGGAAACGACTACAGAGAAAAAAGAAGAAACAACAGAAAATCCAGACGAAGGGAAAAACTACAAAAATGGAACATACAAAGTAAGTGTAACCTGCGATCCGGATGAAGATGAGGATTTTGATTCCTATACGATTTCCATGGATATCACAATTAAAAAAGATAAAATTACGGAAATTTCTAATATTACCGCGAATACCAATTCAACGAATAAAGCATATACAAACGATGCAAAGAAAGGTATGGTTTCTAAAATTATAGCAAATGGAAATGCAGATAGTGTAAATACTGTAGCAGGAGCCACCTGCTCTTCTAAAGCGATCAAAGATGCATGCCAGAAGGCATTTAATGCGGCGAAGAAGTAATTTTGAAAAGAGAGGCTTTTTCGTTTATTTAAGAAAAAGTTATTTGAATATTTAGAATAGTAAGAAAATTTATAGAAGATAATAGAAAGCATTTTAGAAGGGACAACGAATGAAATATAAGAACTTTTTAATCCGTTTATTTGATCTTATTCTCGTTCTGGGGCTTTTAGCAGGATATCAGGCTGTGATTTACAGTCGTGACAAAGAAGCCACAATTGCAGAATTAAAAAGCCAGGTAAATCAGCTTCAAGGAGAAAAGGAGGATATTCTTGAAGCAGCAAAAAATTCCGGAAAGCTAGGGACCGATGATGCATCTGTCGGTCAGGCAGGAACGTATAAAGATGGAACATATACTGGAAGTTCGCAGGGATTTGGCGGAGAAATTAAAGTAAAAGTAACGGTATCCGGGAAGAAAATCAGTGCGATAGATATTATAGAAGCAAGTGGGGAAGATGAGGCTTATTTATCAATGGCAAAAGATATTGTGAAGACAATACTTGATAAGCAGACGACAGATGTTGATACAATAAGCGGAGCAACCTATTCATCTACAGGAATAAAGAATGCAGTAGGACAGGCATTAGAAGGAGCAGCTAAATAATGAAGAAAAAGAAAAAAATATCGGTGCAGACAATCATAGAAGTGATGATACGGGCAGTATTTTTTATTATCTATCCAGCCTTGTTTTCCACTGCATTTACCGGAATAAAATTAATTGTAGAACAAATTACACAGCGTGCAAGTCTGCCGTGGAATTCCTTTGTACAGACACTTGTTGTATTGCTGGTCTTTACCATTGTGTTTGGACGATTTTTCTGTGGTTTTGCCTGTGCATTTGGAACATGGGGTGATTTCGTTTATTTTATTTCATCTATGATTCGCAAAAAAAGAAAAAAGAAACCGTTGAAATGTTTTTCAAAAGCGGGAAAGATACTCCGATATTTAAAATATGTTGTACTGCTTGTTGTACTGCTTCTTTGCATAAAAGGTTACAGTAGTGCAGTTGCGGTACATAGCCCTTTCAGTGCATTTTCCCGTTTTCATCAGTTAAAGATGGCAGACAGTCTTATAGGAACAGGTCTCTTTTTATTGGTTACAGCAGGAATGGCATTGGAACCAAGATTTTTCTGCCGTTTCTTATGCCCAATGGGAGCAGTATTTTCTCTGATGCCAGTATTACCGTTTTCTGTAATTAAACGAGACAGAGAAAACTGTATTCCAAAATGTAAAGCGTGCAATTTAGTATGTCCGGCAAACCTTGAAATACCATCGGATAAAGAAGGGGATAATGCGACATCTGGTGAATGTTTTTCCTGTGGAAAATGTATCGGAAAATGCCCAAAACAAAATACACATAATGGTCTTCCAGGAAAGCTATGGTTACCAATGCTTGTAGGAAAGGCTGTGGTATTATTCGTGATATTTAGAATATTGTATTAAAGAATTTTCCTGATTTTATCTGTCGGATAAATTACTATATCAAAAAAACTTTTTCGTGTTATAATGGACAGTAATCTGTGTATAAAATTCAGTTTTGCCGTCCCAGCAGGAAAGGAGCATTTTTTGAATAAAGCGAATTTGATTATAGAAGAAGTGAATAAAGTAATTATTGGTAAAGAAAAGGTCATCCGTAAGGTGTGGATGACGATTCTCTCTGGTGGACATGTTTTGCTTGAAGATGTACCTGGTGTGGGAAAGACAACTATGGCGCTGGCTTTTTCAAAGGCTTTGGGACTTTCTTATCGAAGAATACAGTTTACACCGGACGTTATGCCATCGGATGTGGTCGGTTTCTACTATTATAATAAGGAGAGTGGAAAGTTTGAATACCGTCAGGGAGCAGTTATGACGAACCTTCTGCTGGCAGATGAAATTAACCGTACTTCAAGTAGAACACAGTCAGCACTTTTGGAGGTTATGGAAGAAGGACAGGTGACGGTAGACGGTGTGACAAGAAATATACCGGAACCATTTTTTGTTATTGCAACGCAAAATCCGCTTGGTTCTGCGGGTACGCAGATGCTTCCGGAGTCGCAGATGGATCGTTTTATGGTTCTTTTGTCTATGGGATACCCAACAATAAAGGAAGAAATGATTCTGATGAGTCAGAGAAAGGTGAGTGATCCTTTAGATGCTGTGAATGAGGTTATCTCAAAGGATGAATTACTTACTATGCAAAAGGAAGTGAATGAAATTAAGGTTTCCTCGTTAATCTATCAATATATTGCAATGCTTTCTGATGCGACACGAAGACATGATATGATTCAGCTGGGCGTCAGTCCAAGAGGGTCTCTGGCTTTATGCAGAATGGCAAAAGCGAGTGCATTTTTGGCTGGCAGAGATTATGTTGTGCCGGAAGATGTTCAGGATGTTGTAAAAGATGTTTTCCGTCATCGTCTGGTATTAAAGTCAAGAGCAAGGTTATCGAGTAAAGATGCGGATAAGATTATGGATGAAATCTGTGCCACTGTACATGTGCCGGATCGAAGAGCGGCAGGAGGAAGAAGATGACCCGAAAAAGATTATGGATGAATCGAATTAGCGGGATTGTCTGTCTGTTACTGTGGATTGCGTTAGTCATTTTCCTTTCTGGAACAACAGGGAAGATTGCCGGGATGGCATTAGGAATTATGTTGCTGGTGGCTGTCATTTATAATCTTTATCTTCCAAAGGAAGTTTCTACTCATCTGATTATTCCTGCCTACGCACAAAAGGAAGAAAAAATTACCGGACGACTTTATATCAGTAATACAGGAAGCTTCCCTGTTTTATCTGGGAAAGTTTTTTTACGGGTAAAGAAGACAATCAGTGGGGAACAGGAAATGTTTTCTATGAATATCAGGGCAGCGGGACGAAAAAATAGTGCGGCTGCCTTTGTTATAGATTCGGAATATATGGGATTTTTGGAAATCACGATTTTGCGAGTGGAACTGTACAGCTTTTTTGGATGTATGAAAAAGGTAACATATGTAAATCAGGAGAAGGCGGTAATGATTCTGCCACAAACAACGGAACTGCATTTTCCAGTACAAAACAGCGGAGCTGCCTGTTCTTTTTTTGATGAGGAACAAAGTGGTAAAAAGGGAAATGGTCTGGGGGAATATTTTGGAATCCGTCCGTATGTTGATGGAGATTCCATGAAGTTAATTCACTGGAAGCTAACAGGAAAAACAGATGAATATATGGTAAAAGAAGTGGAAGTTCCTATGATGCGGATGCCACTTATTTTTCTCGAAACAAGGGTAGAAAAGCTGGATGCTGCTATGATTGACGGGTTGTTAGAAGCATTTTTTTCTATTTCACAGCATATGGCACAGGAAGGACAGAAGCATTGTCTTTGTTGGTGGGATAAAAATACTGATGGATGGAATTTTTACAATGTGGCAAATGCAATGCAGTTGGAAGAAGTATATGTTCATGTTTTTCACAGTGTATTTTTTTCTCAGGGAAGTGCGACGATAACTTCTTTTGAAGAAGAGAGAAAAGAAGCATTTTCGGAAGTGATTTATATTACAGATTACTGGAATGAACAAAAGGATATTGTAGCTGACTGGAATATGACTTTGTTACTGGAACGGCGGGAAGCAAGGGAAAAAGAGGGGGAAGCTTTCGTTCCATATATTTTTGCAGCGGAGACATTGGGAGAGGATATTGATCGGATTTTGACTGCATACAGGAGTACACATTATGGAGCATAAAAATTCATTTCATATTAAAAAATTGAATCATCAGAGTGGGGATAGCTGGACCAAAACAATGCGGGCCGGCTATGTCTGGCTTGCTGCGATATTGTGTTTTATCTGGTATGCTGCAGGTCGTTTTGAAATGTATATGGCAGGTGTTCTTCTTTTTGTTGGAGCAGCCTTTTTAATACTGCTGTATTTAGCCGGAATATCTGCCGGAAAAGGATTTGCAATCTTTATAAGCAGTCTGTATTTTGTTGTGCCATTTTTCCTTCTTTCCGTAGAAAATATTCGAAAGGCTCTGTTGATTTTTTCAAGAACCGTGGCTGACTATCTGGCAGACTATGGACAGAGTAAAAATATTTTTCATCGTATACTTCAAAATACATCGGTAGATATGCAGACAGGAGATGTGGAGTTTTTGCCATTTGTGGTTGGAATATTGGGGATAACCTTATGGCTCATTCTAGTCATGGCACTGTTGTGGAAAGTTCATCCGTACATTTTGTTTTTTGTAGTAGCGATTTGTTTCGCTTTTCCTTTTTTTGTGTGGGGAATCCGACCAGAGCTGTTTGCGGTATTAAGCTTTCTTATTTTTTGTTTCTTTTTATTTTCATCCTCTTTCTGGGGTGGGGTACTTGGAACAGCAGTTATTATTATTGTGCTTCTTTTAGGAACTTTTTTTGGAATGACGAATACCGGACAGATGTCGGCAGTACAGAAGAATTGGAATAAAGAACGATATAAAGAGCAGGAATCCGTTCTTCCGGAAGGTCAGCTTACAAAGGCAAAGAAGATGAAGCGGACAGATGAGGAAGCTCTTAAAGTAAATATTTATAAGAAAAACAGTTATTATCTGAAAGGATTTGTTGGAACAACTTATGAGAATAATTGTTGGAAAGCAAGTACAAATAACTGGAATATTTTTGGCTCAGACAGGAGTATGCTTGCAGCTTCTGACCGGGAGGCATACGAATCTTTATTATGGCTTCATAATAAAGAATTTTACGGAAACACAGTAATGTATCATTTTGTAAGGCAGAAAAAGCTTTTGGAAGGGAAAACAGATCCGTCTCTTTACAGTTTATCTGTAAAAAATGTAGGGGCGAATCGAAAGTATTTTTATCTTCCTTATGAGAGTGCTGTTTTACCAACAATATATGAAGAAGAAGGGACGGCAGCGATTAATAAAACAGAGAATATATTCGCTTCTGGAATAAAAGGAGCAGGAGAATATTCTTTTAAAGCAATGGAAACAATGGCTGGAAAGTTGAAATCGTCTACCAATATTAAGACGGAGGATAAGCATCTTTCCTCAAAAAAAATGACGGAAAGCTACAAAGAATATGTAAATGCAACATGTCTTTTCTTAAATAAAGAAACAAAAACATTGATTTCTTCTGCAACAGAAGGGAGTCTTCAAAGTAATCTATCGGTATTAGCAATTATAAACCGGGTAAAAAGCTTCATGAAAACATCGATTACCTATAATGAAAATCCAGGAAGTATCCCGGAAGATGAAGACTTTGCCCAATGGTTTTTTGAAGATAAAAAAACAGGATACGATGTGCAGTATGCGGCGGCAGCAGTAATGATGTTTCGTTATTATGGAATTCCATCCCGTTATGTGGAAGGATACCTTCTTACACCGGAAACGGTAAAAGAGGCAGGAACGGCAGAGACGGTGACTGTTTCACAAAAATACGCGCATGCATGGCCCGAAATTTATCTGGATGGAATGGGATGGATTCCGATAGAAGTTACTCCAAAATATGAAAACATTATGGGAACACCGTATTATGAGACACAGGAAACTGCGGTAAGTAATTCAAGTTCGTCAGATCAATCTTTAGAAAATGACGATAAGAAGAAACAAGAAAAACAGCAGGAACAAAAAAAGCAGGAAAAAGAACAGACAACAGAAAAGAAATCAGAAAAGAAAACAGTAGAAACACCGCAGCAGATTCCGCAGGATCGCTCAAAGCAAAGCAAAGGTGGAAGAACGGTTCACAAAATCCTGTATATTCTATGTTTCTTTATTTTCATAGCAGGTCTTTTGCTTTTTGTATTTAGAAAACGACTGCAAAAAGTATACCGAAATTATAAAACAGATAAACTTTTAAAACAGCAAAAGTATAGTCAGGCAGTTATGTTCTGGTACGATATTTTGTGTAAAACAATATATGGAAAAGAAAAAATAAAAGATAATCGTGTAAGAACCTTTGAAAAAAGACTTCGTACCTTTGACAGAGAAGTGGAACCGAAAAAGTTACATCTTTGTATGAGGATTCGCCAGAAAGCGGTGTATTCACCAGAAGGAATCACTAGAAAAGAAGCAGAAGCTGCAGTATATTTTCTGAAAAAAGAGTGTGAAAAACTGAAATAAAGGTATTTTAAGTTTCGTTTCTATTGACAGGGAAAACTATAGCGATTAGAATATTTTCATAATTAGATTTAAATTAAGCGAGGAAAAAATATGTGGTTAGCAGATAACTGGAAAGAATATGAAGTCATAGATTGCAGCGAAGGCGAAAAACTGGAACGCTGGGGCAAATACACCCTTCTTCGTCCAGACCCTCAGGTAATCTGGAATACAAAAAAAGAAGATAAACACTGGAAACATTTAAATGCACATTATCACAGAAGCAAAAAAGGTGGCGGAGAGTGGGAGTTTTTTGATCTTCCAAAGCAGTGGGATATTCATTATAGAAGTCTTACCTTCCATTTAAAACCATTCAGTTTTAAACATACAGGGCTTTTCCCAGAACAGGCAGTCAACTGGGACTGGTTTTCTGATAAGATTAAGAAGGCAGGCCGCCCAGTAAAAGTATTGAACTTATTTGCCTATACTGGTGGAGCAACACTTGCAGCCGCAGCTGCGGGAGCATCTGTAACTCATGTAGATGCCTCAAAAGGAATGGTTACCTGGGCAAAGGAGAATGCGGTTGCTTCTGGTCTTGGTGATGCACCGATTCGCTGGCTTGTAGATGACTGTGTGAAGTTCGTAGAAAGAGAAATCCGCCGTGGCAATCATTACGATGGAATTATTATGGATCCACCATCTTATGGACGTGGGCCAAAGGGAGAGATTTGGAAGATTGAGGAGAAGATTTATTCTTTAGTATGTCTTTGTGAAAAGCTTCTTTCCAAAGACCCGCTGTTCTTCTTGATTAATTCCTATACAACAGGATTACAGCCTGCCGTTCTTTCCTATATGTTAGGAACAGCAGTTGCGAAAAAACATGGTGGAAAAGTCAGTGCAGATGAGGTTGGTCTTCCTGTCAGTGCAAATGGACTTGTTCTTCCATGCGGTGCTTCCGGACGATGGGAAAAGAAATAGATGGGAGATAGCATATGAGTGCTAAAAAGACAGCTTTTTATGGAATGTTTCTTGCGCTTGCTTTAGTAGCAGGATATATTGAACAGCTTATACCGATTAATCTTGGAATACCCGGAGTAAAGCTTGGACTTGCAAACATTGTTACGATGCTTCTTCTTTATATAGTAGGAGTCCCAGCAGCCTGCCTGATTTCCGTACTTAGAATCCTATTATCAGGATTCCTCTTTGGAAGCGGATTCGCAATGGTCTACAGTGCAGCAGGAGCGGCAATGAGTATGCTAGTTATGGCACTCTTAAAGAAAACAAAGAAGTTTTCTTCTGTAGGAGTAAGCGTAGCAGGCGGCATCTTCCACAACGTAGGACAGATTATCGTTGCCATGATTGTATTGGAAACAAAGGCATTAGCCTACTATCTCCCAATTTTAATCCTTTCTGGACTCGTAGCCGGAATCTTAATCGGAATCTTAAGCGGGATATTAACAAAGAGATTAAATCCGATAATCAAGCAGCATTTTGTATAAACAGACGAAAACTCTAAACATCCTATTTTGACAGCTGCTTTATAGTCGCTGCGTGTTGAATGTTTGCTTTTGCGCTCGCATCCAGCACTTGCTCCGAAGCCGCATCTGCCAAGATAAGATGTTTAGAGTTTTCTGTTTATAGAAATACTAGAGCGTGTTTGAAAAATCATTCCTGCAACCTGCACGCCCCAATTTGCGGTATATTTTGCCTTCATTCAGTTGACGTAGCCCGCTACGCCGCCCTCATTCAGGCGAAATCTCCCGTAAATTGTAACGCACATCTTGCAGAAAGCATTTTTCAAACACGCTCTAAAGGAATGCTGGATTAAATTAGATTACTATCCCCTTTCTTCTTCAGAGATAGAAATCGGATATGGAATATTGCCACTTTTGAGCAAGTTCATAATGCGGTTGAGTATTATGAGCGCAGTGATACGGAACAGCTGCCATATATCTATTAGCTTAGTTTCGTCTGTTAAATGATGAGATAAAGGAGGAAACACAAATGGAAATTACATACGATTACTATCGCATATTCTATTATGCGGCTAAATATAAAAGCTTTTCAAAGGCGGCAGAGATTTTGATGAGTAACCAGCCGAATATCACGCATTTTATGAATAATCTGGAGAATCAGCTTGGCTGCCGCCTTTTTATCCGTTCCAATCGTGGAGTAACTCTCACAAGAGAAGGAGAGAAGCTCTACAAACATGTAACAATCGCATACCAGCATTTTCAGATGGCAGAGCTGGAGCTTGCGAATGATAAGAGTTTACAGAGCGGAATTATTACGGTAGGTGTAAGCGAGATTGCATTACATTTGCTGATTTTGCAGGTGATGGCAGACTTTAGAAAGGCATATCCGGGAATCCGTATCCGTCTTTCGAATCATTCTACGCCAGAGACCATTCAGGAAGTTAAAGATGGACTGGTAGATTTAGCAGTGGTATCTACACCGGCAGATATACCATCAACATTGAAATCTACTGCATTAATGGACTTTACAGATATTATGGTTGTAAGTAGTGCGCATAAGGAATTGTGCGAGGAGCCGATACATTTGGCCGAGATGCAGGACTATCCTCTTATCTGTCTTGGAAAAGGAACGAAGTCTTATGAATTTTTCAGTAATTTTTATCAGAGATTTGGTTTGAAGCTGAATCCGGATATTGAGGCGGGAACTATTCATCAGATTCTCCCGATGGTAGTATATGATTTGGGAATTGGATTTTTACCGGAAAATGTAGGGATAGAAGCCCTGGAAGATGGGAAAATAATAAAAGTACCCCTTATAGAGAAAATCCCACAAAGACAGATCTGCCTTGTGGAGTCAAAAAGAACACCGCTTAGTATAGCAGCTAATGCATTAAAGCAATTTATAAATAATTATATTGAAACGAAATTAAAAGACAAAGCGTGATTATTTAAAGAGATTTCCAGGTATGTTATAAAGATATAATAATTATGATTGAAAGCTAATTTATAGTGATTCAGAGATATACAGACTTTCAAAAAATAAAAATAGTCTCTATATTTTAAGAATTATGTCTGAATTGTTATAATAATTTGTAATTATTCTTTCTTTTTTTCTTAAACATTCTTTATCAAATCTGACTGATTTCTGACAAGATTTCTCATATTCATACAAATCGTTTTGTCAAATTGAATAAAAAAATCGTATTTATATGAGAAATCTTTGCATTATGTAAAATTTATATGATGGATAAAAATATAAAACATTTCCACATAAATAAAAAGAGGGGTAGAATGTGTAGCAATGGTTCAGGGCGAACAATCTCTTCCTATTAAATAGGGTAGCAAAGAAGATTGTCACCAATATAAGAATCAGGAAGGAGTGTGGCAGATGGATGCTCTGGTCAATGAACTGATGAAAGAGTTGAATTGCGACACTGTCTTTACGATTCCGGTACTCGGAGGAATCCCGGTTAAAGAATCTGTAGTAGTAACATGGATTATCATGGCGGTCATTCTGGTACTTTGTATAGCGTTAACCAGAAATTTAAGCGTAGAAAATCCAAGTCGTGGACAGATCATACTGGAAACAATCGTAAGCGGCGGACACAATTTCTTCAAGGACACACTGGGAGAACATGGAGCGGAATATATACCGTATCTTATGACAGTGACCCTCTACATCGGTATTGCCAATCTTATCGGACTGCTTGGTTTTAAACCACCGACAAAAGACATGAACGTGACGGCGGCATTAGCATTTATGAGTATTGTCTTAATTGAGGTAGCCGGCATCAGACAAAAAGGAGCAAAAGGATGGGTAAAGAGTTTTGCGGAACCAATTCCAATTATCTTACCGATCAATATTATGGAGATTTTTATTAAACCATTATCTCTGTGCATGCGACTTTTTGGTAACGTACTTGGTTCTTTCGTTATCATGGAATTATTAAAGTTAATTGTTCCGGCAGTATTACCGGCAGTGTTTAGCTGTTACTTTGATATTTTTGATGGTTTGATTCAGGCCTACGTATTTGTATTCCTTACATCGTTGTTTATTAAGGAAGCGACAGAATAAGAAAACAACAAAAAATTTAAAGAGAAAAGAAAAGGAGTGTTGTAATTATGTCATCAGCATTATTTGTAGCAATTGGAGCAGGAGTTGCAGTATTAACAGGTATTGGAGCAGGTATCGGTATCGGTAAAGCTACCGCAGCCGCAACAGATGCAATCGCAAGACAGCCGGAAGCAGAAAGTAAGATCAGTAAAGCATTATTACTTGGTTGTGCGTTAGCAGAGGCAACAGCTATTTACGGTTTCGTTATCGCATTATTAATCATCCTTTTCCTTAAATAATAAAAGCTTAAAAGGCTATTTGGAAACTTACAGATTTTTAATGAAAAAGGAAGGCGGACGAAGAATATGCTTAATATAAATCCATGGAATATGGTAATGATTGTAATAAATCTTCTTGTATTATATGCGATTTTTCGTAAGTTCTTATATAAACCGGTTATGAATGTAATTCATCGGAGAGAAGAATTGATTCAGGGACAGTTTGATTCTGCTAAAAAAACGCAGGATGATGCCCTTCAGTTAAAGACTGATTATGAAGAAAAATTACAGAAGGCAAATGTAAAGGCCGATGAGATTATTCTTGCAGCAAGAGATCAGGCAAAAGAAGAGCATGAGAAAGCAGTGCTTGAGACACAGGCAAAGACGGACAGAATGATCGAGAAAGCAAAAGCAGATATCGAAAAAGAACAGAAACAGGCACAGCAGGAAGTGCAGGGTGAGATTGCGAAACTTGCACTTATCGCCGCAAGAAAGATTATAGAGACAGGTGAGGCCCATGACGCAGAAGGCAGTAAATAATGCGAAAGTATTATACCGTCTGAATATTTCAAGAAGCGATGTGGAAGAAGCCCATAAAATTTTCACGAAGGCTCCTTTCCTTCTCGAGACTCTGACAAATCCAGTTGTTTCAGAGGAAGCGAAAGAGGTAGTGCTTGACAAAATTGCGAGACAGAGTGGAATGCCGGAACTTCTTGAGAATTTTATGAAGATGATGTGCCGGATTGGTGAAATCGGACAGATCACAGATATTTTTAACTGCTATTATGAATACTGGGATAAAATGAATCACATTCTTCACGCAAAAGTCATTTATGCAGATGACAAGGCAAAAGAAGAAAAAGAAGCAATTCAGAAGCAGTTAGAGAGCATTTATCCAGATGAAAAGGTTGTTCTTTCGGAAGAGACAGATGCTTCCCTTCTTGGTGGTTATGTTGTTCGTGTCGGTTATGAAGAGTATGACCACAGTTATGAAGGTAAACTCAGACGGTTAGAAAGAAAATTAACAGGGAGGTGAATCTTGTGGGCGCAATCAGTGCAGAAGATATAATCTCTATTATACAGAGTGAAATCGAAAATTTTGATGTGGACAACACAAGTGAAGAGACAGGTACGGTCATATATGTAGGTGACGGAATCGTTACTGTTTATGGTATTGACCATGCGATGTACGGTGAGGTTGTCGTTTTTGATAATGGAGTAAAAGGAATGGTTCAGGATATCCGTCAGAACGAAATTGGTGTAATCCTTTTCGGACGTGATACTGGAATCAAAGAAGGAACAAAAGTAGTTAGAACAAAGAAAAAAGCAGGTATTCCTGTTGGTGACGAATACATTGGACGAGTAATTAATGCGTTAGGTGAGCCAATTGACGGTGGCGCAGAGATTAAGGCAGATGGTTATCGTCCGATTGAGGAAGAAGCACCTGGTATCATTGAGAGAAAGTCAGTAGATACCCCAATGGAAACGGGTATTCTTTCCATCGATTCCATGTTCCCAATCGGACGTGGACAGCGTGAGTTAATCATTGGTGACCGTCAGACAGGTAAAACTTCTATCGCAACTGATACGATCCTTAACCAGAAAGGAAAAGGAGTTATCTGTATTTATGTTGCAATTGGACAGAAGGCATCCAGCGTTGCCAAGATTGTAAATACTTTAGAGAAATATGACGCAATGGATTATTCCATCGTTTTATCCTCTACAGCAAGTGAACCTGCATCCCTGCAGTATATTGCACCATATGCAGGTACAGCGTTAGCAGAATATTTCATGCATCAGGGAAAAGATGTGTTAATCGTATATGATGACTTATCCAAACATGCGGTAGCATACCGTGCGATTTCCCTGCTGTTAGAGCGTTCTCCTGGACGTGAGGCTTATCCTGGAGATGTATTCTACTTACATTCCAGATTATTAGAGCGGTCCAGCCGTCTTAGTGATAAGCTTGGTGGAGGTTCTATCACAGCACTTCCAATCATTGAGACACAGGCCGGTGACGTATCTGCTTACATTCCTACAAACGTAATTTCTATTACAGATGGACAGATATTCTTAGAGAGTAATCTTTTCTTCGAAGGTATGCGTCCAGCGGTAAACGTTGGTTTATCCGTATCCCGTGTAGGTGGAGCAGCACAGACAAAAGCAATGAAGAAGGCATGCGGAAGTATTCGTATTGACCTGGCACAGTATCGAGAGATGGAGGTATTTACCCAGTTCTCATCAGACCTTGATGATGCAACAAAGGCACAGTTAGCACATGGACGTGCAATCATGGAACTGTTAAAACAGCCATTATGCCATCCGTTATCCTTACATGAGCAGGTAATTACATTATGTCTTGCAAACAATGGTATCTTTGATATCGTTATGCCAAAAGAAGTAAAGAAATATCAAAAAGATATTCTTTCTTATCTTGATCTCAAACATCCTGAAATCGGAAAAGAAATTGAGAAAAAGAAAGATTTAACTGATGAATTAATTGCAAAGATTATAGAAGCAGCAAAGGAATACACTGATAAATAACAGGCAGGTGTTGGTATGGCAAGTGCAAAAGAAATTCAGGACAGGATGCGAAGTATCAAAGATACATTGAAAATTACAAATGCAATGTATATGATTTCTTCCTCCAAACTGAAAAAATCAAAAAAAATGTTAGCGGACACAGAGCCGTATTTCTATACCCTTCAGTCTGAAATGAGCCGAATTTTAAGACATCTTCCAGATATGAACAGCATTTATTTTAAGACAAATGCAGAAATTCCGGAAAGAAAGAGAAAAGCCGGTTATATCGTCATTACAGCAGATAAGGGACTGGCTGGTTCTTATAATCATAATATTTTAAAACTTGCAGAAGAAGAACTTGAAAAAAGAGATGATTATAAACTGTTTGTTCTCGGTGAATTAGGACGGCATTATTTTGAACAGAAAGGAATTAATATTGATAAACAGTTCCATTTCGTTGTTCAGGATCCATCTTTAAGCCGTGCCAGAAGAATTGCCGAGGATTTATTAAAGCTTTACCATGAAAATCAACTTGATGAACTTTACATTATATATACAACCATGGTAAATGCAATGCAGGAGGAGGCACAGGTTGCCCAACTCCTGCCACTGAAAAAAACAGACTTTAAGATTCCAGTTCCGATTGATATCCCATTAGAGGGACTTGCATTAAAACCTTCTGCTGAAGAGGTTATGGACCACATCGTTCCAAACTATGTAGTAGGTTTTGTGTATGGTGCGTTAGTAGAAGCATTTTCCTGTGAGCAGAATGCCAGAATGATGGCAATGGAAGGTGCGACAAACAGTGCGAAACAAATGTTAAAAGAACTGGATATTGAATATAACAGAGCCAGACAGGCTGCGATCACGCAGGAGATTACGGAGGTAATAGCCGGAGCGAAGTCGCAGAAGAAAAAGAAGAAATAAAAAGCGGAAATAATATAAGGAGGCTTTTTTGATGAAAACAGGAAAAATTATTCAGGTTCTTGGACCTGTAGTCGATGTTGAATTTGAAAATCAAGAATTGCCTGCAATCAGAGATGCTCTCGAAGTACAAAATGGAGATAAAAAATGTGTGATGGAGGTTGCACAGCATATTGGTAATCACGTTGTAAGATGTATTATGCTGGCAGCCAGTGAAGGTCTTCACAGAGATATGGAAGTTACTGCTGAGGGAAGCGGTATCAAAGTACCTGTTGGAGAGAAAACATTAGGCCGTCTCTTTAACGTACTCGGTGAAACGATTGATGACGGAGAGCCGATTAAAGACGCTCCAAAGATGGTAATTCACAGAGAACCTCCGACATTCGAAGAACAGAACCCGGCAGTAGAGATTCTTGAAACCGGAATTAAAGTTATCGACCTTCTTGCGCCATATGCAAAAGGTGGTAAGATTGGTCTGTTCGGTGGTGCCGGTGTAGGTAAGACCGTACTGATTCAGGAATTGATCAGTAATATCGCAACAGAACATGGCGGATATTCTATCTTTACCGGTGTAGGAGAGCGTTCCAGAGAGGGTAATGACCTTTGGACAGAAATGGGAGAATCCGGCGTTCTTGCTAAGACAGCTTTAGTGTTTGGACAGATGAACGAGCCACCTGGAGCTCGTATGAGAGTAGCAGAAACCGGACTGACTATGGCAGAATATTTCAGAGATGAAAAGAAACAGGACGTGTTATTATTCATTGATAACATTTTCCGTTTTACACAGGCAGGTTCCGAGGTATCCGCCTTACTTGGACGTATGCCTTCCGCCGTTGGTTATCAGCCAACATTAGCAACAGAGATGGGTGAATTACAGGAGCGAATTGCTTCTACAAAGAACGGTTCCGTAACAAGTGTACAGGCAGTATATGTACCAGCCGATGATTTAACTGACCCGGCTCCAGCAACAACATTTGCTCACTTGGATGCAACAACTGTACTTTCAAGAAAGATTGTAGAACAGGGTATTTATCCTGCCGTTGACCCACTCGAATCCTCATCCCGTATCCTTGAGGCCGATATCGTAGGAGAAGAACACTACGAAGTAGCCAGAAAGGTACAGGAAGCATTACAGAAATACAAAGAATTACAGGATATCATCGCTATTCTTGGTATGGAAGAATTATCTGACGAAGATAAGACAGTCGTATTCAGAGCAAGAAAGATTCAGAAATTCCTTTCCCAGCCATTCCATGTAGCAGAGAACTTTACCGGTATCAAAGGTGTTTATGTACCAGTAAAAGAAACCATTCGTGGATTTAAGGCAATCCTTGATGGTGAGATGGACGAATATCCGGAAAATGCATTCTTCAATGTCGGAACAATCGAGGATGTAAAGAAAAAAGCTGAGGAAATGAAAGCAGCAAACTAGGAGGGGTAGATATGGCTTCAAATACATTTAGTTTAAAAATCATATCCGCCAACCGTGTATTTTTTACAGGAAGATGCCAGTCTGTTATCGTTCCGGGATATGACGGACAAAAAGAAGTACTGGCACATCATGAAAACATGGTTATTGCTGTCAATGAAGGAGAGATGCGTTTCCTTCCAGAAGGGGAAGAGGAATGGCAGTATGCTGTAGTCGGCATCGGTTTTATCGAAATTGTTAATAACCGTGTCACTCTTTTAGTAGAAAGTGTCGAACGCCCAGAGGAAATCGATATCGCAAGAGCACAGGAAGCAAAGGAGAGAGCTTTGGAAAAAATACGTCAGAAACAGAGTATTCAGGAGTATTATCATACACAGGCTTCCCTTTCCCGTGCGATGGCGAGACTTCGGGTTGGACATAGACAGAAACATGTTTAAGATGCTTTAGAAAGCTGACGAAAATCGAATAAGGGTATCGTATACAGATGCTTCAATCTTATATGTGACCGAAAAAGTTAAAAAATAAAAAAAGAATGGTTTTATTCCGTTGCGCTAAACATTCCATTCTGCCTCGAAAAACGGAAACTTCATCTCAAAACCTCCACTGGAGCTTTTTTCGAAATGCTCAGGCAGGAGAAAGCAGTCCGAAGTTTCCAGAGTCAGAATTCCATAGCGCAAAGTCATAAAATCATTCTTTTTTATTTTTTGACTTTTTCTCTTCAAGTTTATTGGAGAAGCATCTGTTATAGAAGGTTTTGCTCGATTTTCTGTGTGTTTTAAAGCATTTCTGGTTATGTTGCGCTATACAGAACTATGCCTTCTTTATGAATATTGGAATAGAATGGGTAGTTAATAATCCATTTTTTGAAATGTGCATCGCTTTTGGCGATAGGCTTAATATCTAAATTGTAATCTAAATTAAAATCGTATGTCATATAAGAAAGTTGTTGTGCATATGCTTTTAATTCTAAATCTGACATATCGACTAAAATCATAATATCCACATCTGAATCCTCATGGTAATTCCCTCGCGCATAAGATCCATAAAGAATAATCTGTTGTATGTGTGAACCATATATTTTCTTGACGGCTCCTATATATTGTTTGATTAAATCTTGCATAATTTCTGACATATAGTATTACCTCGTTCTTTGGTTAACGTACTGAGAATAAGCTAATTATATCATCTGTATTGTTTATGTTTATTATACAGATAGAAAGTGACAGAATTGTAATGTAATTATAGGTGTTTTACTTATGTATAAAGATGAAATCGTTATTGCATTTATTATATAATAGTTTTTTGAGTTTTTGTAGATTTTTAGTACTAAAAATAAAGCTTACAAAATTCTTGACGAAATATAGAAAAAATAGTATTATAAAAATACAATACTAGATAGAAAAAAGAAAATTACAATTTGCAGGAGTTGTTTTTATGGACGATTATTTAACTAAAACAGAAGAGGAGTTATTGAATTTTTTTTGGAAAACCAAAATAGAATTTACATTTGCAGAATTATTAGAATATTTTGCGGAAGTAAAAGGCTGGAAGAAACAAACATTGAATACCTATTTGCGGAATCTTGTTAAAAAAGGATTAATAATAAAAGAGAGTAAGGTGAAAACTGTTTATAGAGCCATCAGTGAAAAAGAGTATGAGCAAATAAAAGCTCGTAATTTTTTAGAAAAAAATTATCAGGGAAATATAGGAAAATTTATAGCAGCGCTATCGGGAAAAGAAATGTTATCAGAGGATGACAAAAAAGATTTATTTGAATATATTTTCAAACAATAGTTTTGTAGGTATATTTATGTGGTACGGCGATAAGGAGGAAGAATGTATATACAATTAGTGATGACAATTGCAGGAACAATAATAGTCATTGGATATATGCTATTAAAATTTTTGTATCAAAATAGGATAGAATCAAAGTGGAAAATATATTTTTTGCGTATGGCAGTTATTATATATCTTTTTCCGTTCCAATTATTGAAGTATCGTATTCTTCCTCAGAAAATATTAGATAAAACTCGTATGAGGGAATGGATAACACAAAATTTGCAAAGACGATATAATATGCCGTTAATCAATTTTAAGATAGGTGATAATACATATTATAGTATGCCAGTTATCATTTTTTTAATTACAGTTTTTTTGCTGATTATTGCTGTTGTCTTTTTTTTGAAAAATTATGGACAGTATTTTAAGATGAGAGAAAATTTGAAAAAAGCTTCAATTGAGGTAAAAGAACTAGAGGCAGAAAGGATTTTTGCAAAAGAAGTTAAAATTTTTCAGAATGTAGATACCTATACACCGTGTACTTTAGGTTGGTTAAGACCGATTATTTTAATTCCTCAAAAACAGTATACAGAAGAAGAAAGACATTGGTTATTATGTCATGAAATTATTCATATAAAACACAATGATATTTTTTGGAAGCATCTGTTGGTGTTGGTTTGTGCGTTACATTGGTATAATCCGTTTGTATATTATATTTTGTGGGAATATACGAATGTTTGTGAGCAATATTGTGATGAGGAATGTATGCAATACGCATCAAAAGAAGAAAGAAAACAATATGCAATATTTCTTGTAAAATCAGCATTGGTTGATAGTAAGCAAAAGATATGCTTATTTTCGTCAGGATTAACAAACGGAGGAGAAAAGATGAAGAATAGAATTGATAATTTTTTAAGGGATAGCGAAATGAAAAAGCAGCATAAACAATTGAAAAAAGTGGTAACGATCATAACGATTCTATCATTTACTGTTTTGAGTGGTCTTACCGTTTGTGCATATGACTGTCCACAGGAACAGGGTTTTGTTTGGGATGAAAGTATAAGATGTATAGAAGGAGAAGAAGATTATTATGGTAAAACGGAAGTAGAAATTTCAGAAGTTTCAGATTTTTCTACATATGATACATTATGTATTGATGAAAATGGAAATATCAGCGTAGTGCAGGAGAATATCACGAAGAGTTCAAAATGCAGTCATAATTATAAAAGTATAAAAATGATAGAGAAACATAGTAAACTAAAAAATGGAGGCTGTGAGGTGAAGATGTATAAAGGAAAGAAATGTAGTAAATGTGGGAAGGTGCTTTCTGAAAGGGATGCTTATGCAATTGTAAAATATAAAAAATGTCCACATAAAAAATAAGTAGTTACTTGAAGGGGGTGGAGCCTAATGAAAGAATAGGAATCCATACAATAACGAATGGCGGCAACCATAATCTGAAATTTCAGATAACATTAATGTATGGATATATTTATTTTAAGATAAAAGTTAAGTTTAGTCAATGTTCAAAGAAGGGAGTATATAGTTTAATAAAAACAAAAATATACGATGAGAATACTAAGAATAAAAAGTTTTTAGGATAATTAAACTAATGAAGAAAATTTAATGTAAAAACGGGGAGAGATATTTATGAAAGATAAGTTAAGTATTATGTGTAAACTTACATCGTTAGTATTAACAGGAATTATAGTTTTAGGAGGAACTTTAGGAATTTCGGTAAATACAAAAGCAGCAGGTAAAACGATAGAATCTTATAAGGCGACAACTTATAGTGGAAAAAAATCAGATGCTAAGATAATGTATAATAAAGTGAAGGCATATGATTCTGCATATTCAGGTGTGTATCAAGAGAAAAATCAAGTGACTGCATCGGATTTCTATAACAAATCAAGAAATATAAAATATTGGTCAAGTCATGGAAGTACATCAGGAACAGTATGGGGAAATGGTACATGTAAAGCAAGCGTAAATATTTTTAATGACAAAAGTAATTTTTCTTGGAGTGGTTCTAATTTAGAATTTGTTTTTTTAGCAGCCTGTTATCAGTTGGGAAAGAATGGGAAGAATCCTGTGAAAAAGTATGCACAAGCAATGTGTGGAGATAAAGCTGTAAGAGTTATTTGTGGATACCATGAAAAAGCTCCTTCTTCTGGAGATGCTAAGGTCGCAGAAAAATTTATAGCATATGCAAAAACAGGGGAATCTGTAAAATCATCTTGGATAAAAGCAAATGAGGCGGTTTATCAAGATACTAACTATACAGGCTGTAGACAATATGCAGTATTAACACATTCGGGAAATTCACAATATTCTAGGTTTCCAGGTTTTCCGGGGAAAACATATTCTCGTCCAGGAGCATCTTCAAAGAAAATATTACGATTTCGTCGAGGGGTTGAGTCTGGTGAAACAATAAAGAAGGTAAAGGGAGTGAATAAAGATTTAAATGAACTTCCAGCATATAGGTTGAAGGCAACTCCAGTAAAATTTACAATTAAAAATAATTGTAAAGATATAGTATTGCGTGATAAAAATACAGTATCTACAACAGCAGGGGAAATTGGCGATTCTTCTATCAATTATGACAAAAATACTTTATTTAAAACTGTTAAAGATTATTATAAAAACAACTATTTAGACTCTAGTCAAACAGTGACATTGGAGAAAACTAATATGGTAGTTGCACCAATTACAGTATCAGATGCCTCTATAGCTGACGATAAGGAAACTACAGTTGCATATTCAGTAAATGTGCAAAATATTTATGATGGTATTCCTGTACAGGGAGATGGGTATAGTGCGATTGTTGATAAAGAAGGAATTAAGTATACATATGCTTCTTGGAATAAGTTTGAGAAGGAGGAAATTCAAAAAGAAGCATTATCTTATAATGAGGCAGTAAATAAATTGGAAAAAAGTGAAAAAATAGAAATTGAGAATACTGTTAAAAAATCAAAATTAATGGATAAGAGTATTAAGGATGAAATTGATGATGCCAAAGTTGTTTTTGTATTAGATAAATCAACAGGATATTATGAACCAGCGTATCAGTTCGAATTAGACAATAATGAATCTTATAATGTTAATTGTTATAATGGGGAGGTGACAGAAAGTTAGAATGAAAAGAAGAAATAGCTGCATTGCAATAATTTTAATAATGTGTATTTTATCAGCCTGTCATAATAAAAAAGAGGAAAGTGTTTCTACATCCGTAAATGATACAGGTGTTACTACAGAAGCCTCAAATGATATTTCGGATGAAACTAGAAAATTGTTAGAACTTGGAGAATATGATGATATAGAATTAAAAGGGGATGAAAGGGATGCTGTTTCTATAGTAAAAAATGCTCAGAGATTTCTTTTTCCAGAGTGTAAGGTGCTTTCTGTAACATATACTACTTTTTCTGAAGATGATACTTTTCTGTCTTTAAATAAAAAAGAGGTTCTTGAATTGATAAATCTGATTGAAGAAAGTCCTATTTTAAAAGATGGCGATTCGCTCAGCAATTATGGTGTTAAGGATGATACGCAGGAGAAATATGCAAAAATCTGTATTGTCTATAAAAATAGTCGTGGAGAAGTGCAGAATGTATGGCTGAATACTTTTAAAGGAAATATACTGCATTTTTATGATTCTCAGGGAGAAGATTATCGAATAGGGCCGAATAAGAAGCTTGTAAAGTTTATTATGAAGCACACTGGTTATAGAGTATTATCTACAACAGATTTTAATAAGATTGAGAGAATTGTAGTAAAATACAATAATGAGGAATATCAGCTTTCTGCAAAGAAAACAGAACAGTTTATAAAGGCAGTTAAAAAACTTGATAAAAGACAAGACGAGTTCCACGATTACAATCTTACAGCACTGGCTTACACATCAGATGGGGATGTGTATCATATTAAAGCAGGACTAGGAGAATATTCCGAGAACGATATTGCTATAGAGGGAGCATGTTATGAAGAAGCAGAAAATGTGATATGCTTATTGGAGAAATAGGGGTACCTATCTATTATGAAAACGACCGTTAGGCTTGCGTTCACTTCTATATGATTGCCAAACCTAACGGTCTACTATTAATACTACTGACTCATTCTATTTCTTATTTCTTACAGAAAAACGTCAGTGATTTCTGTTTTGTCAGATTATCTTCATTCTTTGCTCACAACCTGTTCACAAATTTCCAGTATGATAAAACCATCAAAAACAACAACAGATTTTTGATAGATTTTTTCATACTTTCCTCTCTTTTGAAG
>ERZ857965.181-NODE-181-length-101077-cov-23.701431_pt1 | contig 101077 bp, 97 predicted proteins | sample MGYA00519758_ERZ857965 | MGnify/ENA primary metagenome ERZ857965 (study PRJEB31778, sample SAMEA3449381) | human gut metagenome | biome: human gut; feature: human-associated habitat; material: faeces | place: United Kingdom | collected 2010/2012 ...
CAGGAAAATCTGTGTTTTTTATTTAACAGAGATCATATAAGACTGATCAAAAATTTCATCTGGTTTCAGTTCATTGATGTTTGGTTTCTGAGATAATTCTTTATCGTATCCTGTATTATCGCAGCGGCCCATCCATGGTTCCAGGCATACGAACGGAGCACCAGCAGCGGCCCAGATGCCGAAGTTGGGGAATCCATCACAGCTGATCTCTACATAAGGAGTTCCATCCGGAAGGGCAATCCCGGCTTTTGTAATCTGACCGTTGTCAAAGACCAGAGCATCGTGGTCAAACATGTGCTCATCGATCGGGCAGGAGTTATTTTCAAGATGAAGGGTGTAGGTTTTGTCAGGAATGACAGTGCCGTACTCTGGATTGAGCAGGCAGTAGCTCAGTTCTTTTTCTCCATTGAAGGTGAGGTGATACTGGCTTTGCACAGTATCAGGGAGAACCGGCACGTTAAAGGCCGGATGCGCACCGATCGTGAAGTACATGGTTTCCTGAGATTTGTTTACAACTTTCCAGGAGACGGTCAGATCACGTTCGTTAAGTGTATGCGTGATGTAGAGCTGGAAGATATATGGCCAGTGTTTGAGAGTTTCTTCGGTGGATTCCAGCAGATGTGTAACGGATGTATCGGTCTTGTCCGTGCAGATAAATTCCATATCGCGGGCAAATCCGTGCTGTCCCATGGTGTAAGTCTGTCCTTTGGTACGAAACTGTTTGTCTTTTACCGCTCCAACAAACGGAAACAGTACCGGTGAGGTGCGTCCCCAGAATTTTGGATCAGCTTTCCACATATATTCTTTTCCGGTATTTTTACGGACCAGAGATTTTAATTCTGCCCCATGTTCCTCCACTTCGATTGCAATGAGTTCATTCTCAAGCTTATGTCTTGCCATATGTTCCATCTCCTCTGATTCTATAAATTACGCGTTACCGCTTCACTTTTTCTCTCCCTGTCCATTTTATCTTATGCTATTTTACCGAGGTTTGTCAATGGACTGAATTTGCGAAGAAGTAGCAACAAATACTAAATCTTCAAGTGCAAGCACTCTGGGTTCCTCCGGATTACTGTCTCTGTTTACAATAGTGTTAATCTGCTTTGGTATATTTTTATTCACAAGCTCAGGGAAAACCACTCTGACATACATTCACTCCTTTACACTTTTGCTGATATACTTTTTCAGAATTACAGTTTATTCTATAATCTCCCAATACCCATTTTTCGGTGAACCATGACGAACCACAATATCTGATTCTTTCATTTTTTTAATATTATTTTCAACAGTCCGCCTAGATATATCTATTCTGTCTGCTATTTTTTTGACCGAAATATATTTATCTTCTGCTATACAATCTAGTATTTTCTCCTGAGTCTCCGTCAATTTCTGTGCTTTTTCTCTGATACGGACTTTATCTCCGAAATCATTTCCACCATTTACTCCACCATTTACTCCACCATTTACTCCACCATTTACTCCACTATTTTCTCCACCATTTGCATTATGCTGCACATTCCTATATAAATTCACCCGAAACATATCATCAAATACTTCCACAGTCGGAACAGGCAGTCCATATTCTCCAGCAACACTTATAATTCTTCTGATGCCACTTCCCCACGCTTCTACCAGTCCCATCTGACCAAATATATTTGCAATCAGCTTGTTTCTAATCTTGGAATGACCTTTCATCACTTCCTCGTAGGTTAGTCCATTGTATAGTCCACCTGGAGATGTCACTTCTAAGCGATCATCATAAATTGCCACCTGTATGCAGGATTCATCTAACAGGTTTCTGTGACAATGTGCGTTGATTATCATTTCACGAATTGCTTCTACTGGGAGTTCATAGCTTTCCCGACGCACTAAGCCATCTATTGTCACTCCAAGTCTGATATTTCTCAAAACAAAATCAACCGCACTCTCTATCTGCTTGTATATCGGTCCAGTATATTCCCGTTTATCAAGAAAAACCGTTCTATCCGTTCCCTTGAATACGGCGCACTGCGTCTTTGCAAACGGAAAATAATCTGATGTTAGCAGCACATACGCATTTGATGCAAGCACATTGCCTTCGCTTTTCTTCAAAATTTTCCAATTAAACAACTGCTCTTTTCTTACATCATGCCCCGAAAGTCCTGCCTTCTTTCGAAAATCTTCAATATCCTTGCATAAAGACTGCGTTGCTTCTTCCGTCACTTCATATCCTACACAAGTAAGCTCATCCCAAGAAATACGGGCGCCTTCCATCTCCAGCTCACTTATCTTTTCCTGATGCGCATGTCTGGAAGTACCAGCCACACGAATATAGGTGCCTTTCGCCTTACCTTGGGCTTTAATATAATATGGTCGGTTTTTTCCTGCTTCCACCGTGATAACAATGACTGTCTTGCCATCAACCGTCTGCGGCCCAATGTCCGGTATGATCTGCGGTTCACAAGAATCTGATATAGCATTTGTCAAAGCGTCCATAGCTTGAAACAAACTATCATTGTCAACACCAACTACCTGATGTGTTTTATCATCAATACCTATGACCAGTCTGCCACCCTGTGTATTGGCAAAAGCCACAACTGTTTTCATATATTTTTCGCTTTTATCCGGTACAACTACCTTGTATTCAATATTCTTTGATTCGCCAGAAAACAGCTCATCTTTTGCCATAATGCTACCTCCAATTTTCTTGTTCTAATCTCTACTTTCATCTTATCAAGCAGATTATCCGCTGCATCCGGTGCCATCAGATCCTTTGAAATATAATGCACTATATCTCCGCCTTTAATTGATTAAAAGCCTCATCAACAGATACAGCATCAATTCTTTTTGCCTGTGCAAGTCCGGTCTGCATCATAGTATCAAATTCAGCTTGTGTTATAGAATCTCTCGTAGCAAGTTTATCCGGAATATCAAGTGAAAATGGTACTCGTGCTGTTACATTTGCAGTTTTTGTTGCCATAGTATGCACCTCCTATTTCCGATAGTGTTCCACCTTGTATGGCTTTTTACAACACAAATATTTTTTAACCAGCCATTTAAATGAGGAGTTTTCTCACCATCTTTGCATCAAAGGTAACAGTTTTCAGATGATCCACCTCAATCTGATACAGCGCATTTGCTGCAATATGCTCTGCCGCCTGCTCCAAATCACGGATTCCACTGGTACCCGAATACAGATCCACGATTGTATTTAATGCATCATCTGTGATGATACATTCCTCTTCCTTTAAGCTCATGCGCTTTAATACCTTAGGCAGTGCAAATTTTGAGAAGATAATCTTCTTTTCCTCAAACGTATAATCCGGGATATCAATTACCGCAAAACGGGACAGAATCGGTGCGCTGATCTGCTCCTTGTCGTTTGCTGTGGCAATCGGATAAACACCGGATGTCGGGATCATACACTCGATATAGTTATCTGTAAATCCCAGATTATCCAGAAGTGTCAGTAAGACATCTGCCGGATTTCCGTTTCCTTTTCCAGAAGCTGCCTTATCCAGCTCATTGATAATAAATACCAGGCTTGACTCTCCTGCCATGGCAAATGCATCCATGATGATCCCCGGCTTTGCGTTAGCATAAATTCTCGAACTTCCGGTCAGCTGCTCCGGATCATTGATGGAACTCATATCAAGAGTTGTCCACGGAAGTTTTAAAATACGGGCAACTGCATAGGCAATCTGCGATTTTCCGGTTCCTGCCGGTCCCACCAGAAGCAGTCCGTATGCCGGAAGCGTATGTGTGCGGTTGATCTGAATGATCGTCTCAATGATTCTCTGCTTTACACGCTCCATGCCATACAGTTCCTCATCTAAAATCCGACGGGCTTCCTTGGGATCAATGGCCTCAAAATAATTGTTTTTCCACTGGATATTCATCATGATGGAAAGTGCACGCTGTGCATGACGCCGCTCTTCCGGAGACACTTCATTGGAACGTGCCACTGCTAAATTCCGGCGTGCCCACAACCGGATGTTATCCGGCATGGTCCGTCCTGCGCAGGTCATAAAATCGGTGATGCTCTGAATACTGGTGAGCTTCATATCATCGCCGTCTTCCTCCTGCTCCTCATCCACCGCTTCCTCACTCGGTGCACTGCTGGCAAACAGACGCTCCATCATAAACTGTAAAAAGCCATCTTCCGCGGAAAGCTTTTTTCCACCGCCAAATGCAATTTCACGGATCTTATACACGGCATATCCATCCGGTGTGTTCTCTCCAGACAGCCGGACATTAATGTGGTTTTCCCCCAGCCAGCGAAGCAGATTGACAAAACGGGCATCCACCCGCAAAATATCCGCACATACAGTTCCGTCTTCCTGGGTAAACTCAAATGCTGTGCGCTTTGTCTGGTTCGTAAACACTCCGCAGGAATGATATTTCCACTGCTTTGCCGTATTATCTAAAACCAGAATCGGATATTTTGCACTTGCAGTGTTTTCATTCGACTGAAATGTTGTATAGGTACACTCACAGGCTTTCCTTTCTTCCGTTGTATTGCTGAAATCAAATACAGGCATATCTATCTCCCTTCTACATGATTTAAGGGTCAAAAACAGTTTTGACCCTTATCATGCTTAAACAATTCTGTTATTTTCTACGAAAGCAGTGCTTTATCACTTGCAAATTCCTCACCGCTTACTTTTTCAAACTGATGCAGCAGATCTCCGACCGTAAGTTTCTTTTTGTCTTCACCTGCGATATTTAAAATAACTTTTCCTTCATGCATCATAATCAGACGGTTTCCATGGGCAATCGCATCCTTCATATTGTGTGTTACCATCATGGCCGTCAGATGATTCTCTGAAATGATCTGATCCGAAATCTCAAGTACCTTTGCGGCAGTCTTTGGATCCAGCGCAGCCGTATGCTCATCGAGAAGCAGAAGCTTCGGTTTCTGGATGGAAGCCATCAGAAGCGTGATTGCCTGACGCTGTCCACCGGATAACAGACCGACTTTTGATGTCAGGCGATCTTCCAGTCCAAGATGCAGGGTGGAAAGCATTTGGCGGTATTTCTCGCGTTCCGCTTTGGTAATTCCCCATCGCAATCCCCTGGATTTTCCACGTCTTGCTGCAATTGCCATATTTTCCTCAATGGACATTGTGGTAGCCGTACCGGTCATCGGGTCCTGGAACACACGTCCCAGATATTGTGCCCTGCGATGCTCGGATAACTTTGTCACATCCTCGCCGCCGATATAGATTTTTCCGGAATCTACCGGCCATACACCGGCTACGGCATTCAGTGTTGTCGATTTTCCTGCACCGTTTCCACCGATCACTGTGACAAATTCGCCTTCCTCAAGTGTCAGGTCGACACCGTCCAGAGCCACTTTTTCATTTATCGTACCCGGATTGAATACTTTCCGGATATTTTCAATTTTTAACATCTCACTCATCGGTTACAGCCCCCTTGTTACTTTTTTCTTATTCTTCAGATATGGAATCGCAAGGAAAATTGCTACCACGATTGCTGAGAACAGTTTCAGATCATCCGATGGGAATTTCAGCCACAAAATGATGCTCAGCACAAGGTAGTAAATGATCGCTCCAACGATCACGGAAAACAGCGTATATGCAAATGCCAGTTTTTTTCCTGCACAGAGTTTTCCAAACAGTACATCTCCGATAATAACGGCAGCCAGACCGATAACGATTGCGCCTCGTCCCATATTGACATCCGCTGCACCCTGATACTGTGCATAAAGTGCACCGGACAGACCAACGAGTCCGTTGGAAATCATCAGTGCCAGTACCTTACAGAAGCTGGTATTGATTCCCTGTGCACGCGCCATCTGCGGGTTACATCCGGTTGCCCGGATGGCATGCCCCTGCTCGGTTCCGAAATACCAGTAAAGAATCGCCACGATCACTACCCCAAACAGGATACAGGTGGTAAATACTTTAATTTTTGCTGCTGTATCACCGGATACATAACGAAGCGATACCGCAAGGGAATATTTATCCACACTGATCGCCTGATTGGACTGTCCCATAATATTCAGATTGATGGAGTACAGTGCAATCTGCGTTAAAATTCCGGCAAGAATTGGAGGAATTCCCAGTTTGGTGTGCAGAAGACCTGTGACCATTCCCGCAAGCATTCCTGCAGCAAATGCAAAAATAAGGGAAATCCACGGATTCATATCACTGCGGATCAGCATAACCGCCACAGCTCCGCCGGTTGCAAAAGAACCGTCCACCGACAGATCCGCAAAATCCAGAAGTTTGTATGTAATATATACTCCCAATGCCAGAAGGCCCCAGATCAGACCCTGTGCAATGGAGCCCGGCAGCGCACGAAACAGCGCCAGCGGACTTAAGGAAGCAAAATAAGCAGATATTAACACGATACCCATCCCCCTTAATTATTCAGCCTCGATAGCCTTGTAATCATCCGGAACTTTAACCCCAAGCTGATCACAGATATCTTTGTTGTATTCTTTGGTTACGTTTGGTGCAGTCTCAATCTTCATGGTTGTAATGTCCGCACCGTTTACTAAAATGTCATATGCCATTTCACCGGCCTTTTTTCCGATGTCATAATAACTGATGGAAAGCGTTGCCACTCCGCATCCTTTACAGATACCTTCCTCTCCGGCAATAATCGGAGTTCCTGCCGGAAGTGCGATATTGTTGATTGCTTCTGTGTTCTGTGCCATGGTATTGTCTGTCGGAACGTAAATGACATCTGCATACTCGGTTGCACTCTGTACCACAGAACCGATATCATTGGAATCGGAAGCGGTAAACTCTTTGTAGCTGATACCGTCCTCATCCAGGTATTTTTCAAACTCGGTTGCCTGATATTTGGAGTTTGCCTCTGCAGAGCAGTAAAGTATTGCGACATGCTTTGCATCCGGATAGAGCTCTACGAGCATATCCTCCTGCTGATCAAGCGGAGCCAGATCGGATGTACCGGAGATATTTCTTCCGGTTGTACCACTCCAGTCACTGATCTCCAAAGCCGTTGCATAATCGGTAACGGAAGTTCCCAGAATCGGAATATCGGTTGTCGCTGCTGCACATGTCTGTAAAGCAGTGGTTGCATTTGCAAGAATCAGATCCACATTGGAAGATACGAAATTATTTGCAATTGTAGAAGCATTTGCCTGCTCGTTCTGTGCATTCTGAAGATCAAATTTTACATTGTCTCCCAGCTTTTCCTTTAAGACATCCTCAAATCCCTGTGTTGCCTGATCCAGTGCCGGATGCTCCAGCTGCTGGCAGATTCCGATGTTATATACTTTACCGGATGCACCTGCACTCTGTGTCCCGTCTTTTGCTGCATCTGCGGAATTTCCACAGGCGCCCAGGGATACCATCATGGCTGCTGCCACAGCAACCGACATTGCCTTGTTTAATTTTTTCATAGTTGTTCCTCCATTTATATTTTATATAGTCAGATAGACTTTAAGCCGCTTCCCGTCCTACTGGAAAGCGGCTCGTCCACTGCGTAATTACAGGAAAATATATTTGCAGATAAAAAGTACTGCAAGGATATACATCAGTGGAGTAATCTTCTTACGCTTGCCACAGATCAGATTGATCAGTACAAAAGAGATTACACCAATGGCAATACCCTCTGCGATACTGTACATTAAAGGCATCGCAATGAGGCACAGATATGCAGGAACTGCATCTGTCAGATCCTCGAAATCAACCTTTACAATTGCGGATACCATCAGGAATCCGACAAAGATCAGCGCCGGTGCTGTTGCAAAGCCCGGAATTGCCGTAAAGATTGGTGCAAAGAAAATTGCAAGCAGGAATAATAATCCTGTAACGATGGATGCAAGACCGGTTCTTGCACCAGCTCCGACACCGGCAGAGCTCTCTACGAATGTTGTAGTTGTAGACGTACCAAGGACCGCACCTGCAGAAGTAGCAATTGCATCTGCCATCAGTGCCTGCTTTACGTTCGGAAGTTTTCCATCTTCGTCTAACATGCCGGCCTTATCCGATACACCGATCAGTGTTCCGATCGTATCAAACATATCTACAAATAAGAATGCAAAGATGACAACGATAAAGTTCAAAGAGAATATTCCGCTGAAGTCAAGCTTTCCAAATACCGGCATGATGCTTGGAATTGTGAATCCCTTGCTGAAATCCGGAAGCAGGCTGTAGAATCCAATTTCTGGATTCGCTACATAGATACCCGCCATCTGACAGATGATTCCAAGAATCCATGTAATCAGGATTCCCCATAAGATATTTCCCTTTACATTCTTTATTACCAGAATTCCTGTAATTCCCACACCGATCAGTGCAAGAATGACCGTGATTCCTACGTTACTCATAGAAGCTTCCACACCTTTGGCACTGTTATATCCATCAATGGAGAATAACTGCAGAAGTGTAGAACCTCCTACTACGATATTCGCATTCTGAAGTCCGATAAATGCAATGAATAATCCGATACCGACACTTACTGCCGACTTCAGATTCTTCGGAATTGCATTGAAGATTGCCTCACGGATATTCGTAAGTGAAAGTACGATGAAAACGATACCTTCTACAAATACTGCCGTTAATGCAACTTCCCACTTATAACCCATTCCAAGAACAACAGTATAGGCAAAGTATGCATTCAGTCCCATTCCAGGTGCCAGTGCGAACGGGTAATTGGCGAAGAACGCCATCAAGAATGTACCGATCATTGCAGCCAGCGCTGTCGATGTAAAGATTGCACCGGAATCCATCCCTGTTGCAGACAGGATACTCGGATTGACTGCAAGGATGTACGCCATAGTCATGAACGTAGTGATACCTGCCATAACCTCTGTTTTGGCATCGGTTCCGTTCTCACGAAGCTTAAATAATTTTTCCAACATGTTTCTCTTTTCCTCCTTATACTCTCAAAAAATAAGATAACGACAACAAAATTACTGTATCTCTCTTATTTTTTTTCTTAAAGCAAGTACCTGATTTGGTGCTACGGATAACTCATCGATTCCCATCTGCAGGAATTGTTCTGTCATGTCTAGATCTGCTGCCAGATCACCACATATGCTGATTGTTTTTCCCTCCAGATGTACATTATTCGCAATAATACGTATCATTTTAAGCAATGCCGGATGATGCGGATTATAAAAATGATCCAGTTTAGAATTTGTTCTGTCCATTCCCAGTGTAAGCTGCGTCAGATCATTCGTTCCTATACTGAAAAAATCAGCCTCCCGTGCCAGTTCACCGCTTATCATAACCGCTGCCGGTGTTTCAATCATAACTCCGATCTGTATTTCTTCATTAAACGGAATCTTCTCATCTTTTAACTCTTTTTTTATCTTTTCCAGAAGCAGTTTTGCCTGCTGTACTTCTTTTACATCTGTAACCATCGGGAACATAATAGACATCTTTCCATAAGCAGATGCACGTAAAATTGCACGTAACTGCGTCTTGAATATCTCGTCTTTATCCAGTGACACACGGATTCCCCTGTATCCCATCTCAGGATTATTCTCTTCTCCCAGATCCAGACACTCTGCTGTCTTTTCACCGCCCAGATCTGCTGTACGGATCACAACCTTTTTCATTCCCATCGCTTCTGCTGCCAGACGATATACCTGAAACTGCTGTTCTTCTGTCGGAAGTTTCGGACCATTTTCCATATAAATAAATTCACTTCTGAATAATCCGATTCCACCCGCATCACTGCGCAGAACGCTTTCAATGTCTTCTCTGCTTCCGATATTCGCGCACACATCAATTTTTTGTCCGCTCTGCGTAATATTTTCTTTTCCCTTCAGACGTTCCAGACTCTGTACCTGCGTATGATTCTCATCTTGTCTCTGTTTCATCTTTGAAATCGTTGTATAATCAGGTTCGATATATACTTTTCCCTCAAAACCATCGATAATAATGGTCTTGCCTTCGTATTCTTTCTTTAAAGACTCTCCCAGTCCGATCACAGATGGAATTCCTTTTGTTCTTGCAAGCACTGCCGTATGAGAATTAATTGTTCCGTATCTGGTAACAAACCCAAGAATCTTGCTCTTATCAAGCTTTACTGCCTCACTTGGATATAATTCACCGGCTGCCAGTATAAACGGTTCATCTGTCAGCATCTTATCTTTCCATGCCCTTGCAAGAATCCGAAGTACCCTTGTCGACACATCTTTAATATCTGCTTCGTGTCCCTGTACATAACTTTTATTACTTTTTGCCGCACTTGCCAGTACATTTTCCACCGCATTTTTTACAGCATACTCTGCATTCAACTTATGCTCTACGATAATATTTGTAATCTGCCTGATGATTTCCTGATCTTCAAGGATCATCTGCTGCATCTCAAATATAGCTGCATTCGCTTCACCTACTTCCTTAGAAGCCGAATCATACAGATCCCTCAGTTCCTGCAACGCTTTCTGCCTTGCTTTCTGAAAACGCATAATCTCTTTTTCTACATCTTTTACATAGATTCTGCGAATCTCTTTTGTATCCCGCTTATAAAAGGAAAGTTTTCCGATTGCAATTCCTTCTGATATTTTTTTTCCAGTCAATGTAATCATAGTTTTCCAACCCTTTTAAACCTTTATTAGTATGAACAATAATACTTTACACGTTTGCCGTTCATTCGTCAAGTAGATTACTTTTTTGTATAAAAACACAAAAACATTCCTTAAATTCATTGACGTCTTTATCAATATATGCTAATCTGACAACAGTGTAATTCATAGAATACTTTTATAAATTGCACGATTTAATAATTTTTATGGAGGTATAATCATGAAAGGTACTGTAAAATGGTTTAACAACCAAAAAGGCTACGGTTTCATTTCTGACGCTGAGGGGCATGATGTATTCGTTCATTATTCAGGACTGAATATGGAAGGATTCAAGACACTTGAAGAAGGTCAGGAAGTGGAATACGAAGTTACAGAAGGTGCTAAGGGCCCACAGGCTGTTAACGTAACACCACTCTAATCGCAACAATCTAAGTTTTTAATGTACCTTTTATATATTAAAATATATCTATTTCGGATTTAAATATTTAAAAGTAATACATGACTTAACGAGAGAGGATTATGAGAAAAAGCCAGATAACTGCAGTTATCTGGCTTTTATCATATCTGCCAAACCGGTCATCTGAAGATACACAGATGACCGGTTCTTCTGTATTATTCAGTATTATTTCTGTGGTCTTGAAACATTCAGCTGAAGATCAATTCCAAATGGATTAACCACAACTCCCGTAACTTCCGGGCCCATTGCTTCCGGAATTCTGGCTGCTTCGACAACTCCCATTGTATACTTCATATCTCTGTTCTCATTCTGGAATTTCAGGAATTCCTGAACGTCTGTAAAGATCGGCATCAGTACCTGTCCGTCATCTTTATTCAAAATCGGCATTTTTTTATCTTCACTGATTGCCGTGATATATCTGCCCCTCTGATAATGTGCCATCAGTTCTTCCTGCAGTTCCTTTGTTTCATCCGTGAGTTTTAATTCTTTCTGGCTTCTTACCTTCTGCATAAAATACATTGCAGTAATCTGAAGTTCCGGATTCTCAATCGGTTCTTCGCCCGGCTTCTGTTCCGGTCTTCTAACCAGTTCCCCTAACTGAATCGCAATCTCTTCTTCTGTTCCTTTACCGATTACCATACAGTTCACCCCGATTGGGAATAAACTGCTATAGAAAGGAAGCAGGTATTTTTTTTCAATATTAAAAATTTTTAACGGATTATTCGCCTTCAGGAATTCCTGTCCTCCGCGCATTGCATCTTCTTCTGAAAAGAATATAAACACTTCATCATCATACGTCTCCGGATCACATACCACGAAAGGCATTCTTGTACAATCAGACATCAATACATAGATGGCATCCGATTCCCGTAACTTTTTTAAAACGCTGCTTTTGTCTACACTCATACTGTTCCTCTTTCACTTCTATTGATTAGCACGATATGCCTCGTCCGCGCTATACACGTCGAAACCACTACCTTTAAGAATATCGATCACCCTTCCAGGATCATCACTCTTTAATACAGCTGCTGCATCTGCTCCATTTGCAAATGCATACATATATTCAATATTCACTTCTCCATCTACAATCTGATGCATTGCTTTATTCAATGAACCGGTTGCATGTGGTACACGAAGTGCTACAACATCTGTCAGCATTGCTGTAATTCCAGCTTCTTTTAATGCTGCACGTCCTTTGTGCGGGTCAGAGACGATCAGACGAAGCATTCCATAATCTGATGTATCCGCAAGACTCAGTGCAACAATATTCACACCTTTTTTTGCCAGTACATCCAATACTTCTTCCAGACGTCCTTCTCTGTTTTCCAAAAAAACTGATAACTGTTGTACAGTATTACTTACGCCCATGTTATTCCCTCCTGTTTATAAACCTCTGTTATCAATGACACGTTTTGCCTTGCCTTCGCTTCTTTCGATTGTCTTAGGCTCTACAAGTTTTACTCTTACTGCAACACCAAGTGCCTGTTTCAGTACTGCAGCCACTTTGTTCTTCAGTTCATCTAGCTTACGGATCTCATCTGAAAAATATTTTTCATCTACTTCTACCATTACAGTCAGTACATCCAGGTTATTTTCACGATCTACGATCATCATATAATGTGGTGCAACACCGCCTCCGATAGAAAGCAGGGCTGTCTCTACCTGTGTCGGGAATACGTTGACTCCGCGGATAACCTTCATATCATCTGTACGGCCTTTGAACTTGGAAATTCTAGGAAGCGTTCTTCCACACTCACACGTAGAATGATCAATACTTGTAAGATCCTTTGTTCTGTAACGAAGTAACGGCATACCTTCTTTTACAAGTGTGGTAAATACAAGTTCTCCTGTCTCCCCGTCTGCACATGGTGTATGATCTGCCGGATTCAATACTTCCGGATAGAAATAATCTTCATATATATGCATTCCTTTATGATGGATACATTCCAGTGCAACACCCGGACCTGTAATCTCACACAATCCATAGATATCAAAACAGTTAACATTTAACAGTTCTTCAATCTTCAGACGCATCTCTTCTGTCCATGGCTCTGCGCCATTGATTCCTACTTTTAACCGAAGCTTATCTACGATGCCTGCCTCGTTGGCAGCTTCTGCCAGATATAAAGCATAAGATGGAGTACATGCAAATGCAGTCGCACCAAAATCTTCCATACACATCAACTGTCTTTTTGTATTACCTGCTGACATCGGAATAGCCATTGCTCCAAGCTTTCTTGCTCCGAAATCCAGTCCCATTCCTCCTGTAAACAAGCCATATCCATAGCAGATATGCAGACGATCCTCTGCAGTAAGTCCTGCCATCGTAAGTCCTCTTGCCACACATTCTCCCCATACATCTACATCTTTCTGTGTATAAGAAGCAAGAGTCAGCTTACCGGTTGTTCCTGATGTTCCCTGCACTCTGACGATCTTTTCCTGTGGAACAGCCAGAAGTCCGAATGGATAATTCGCTCTTAAATCTTCTTTTGTCGTAAATGGAAGTTTCCCGATATCTTCAATCCCCTTGATATCTCCCGGTTCGATTCCTATATCATCCATTTTCTTGCGATAAAATTCTACGTGATCATATACATTCTTAACCTGTTTTACCAGACGTTCACTCTGAAGTGCAGTCATCTCATCCCTGCTCATGCATTCAATCTTAGGATCTCTGATCTGTTCTTTCCAGTCCTTTAATGCTACCTTTGCCATAACCTCTTATGTACCTCCTTATAAATAATAACCAACATCAAATGCCTTTTTATTTATCTCAATAGTTTTCGGAGGAACTGTCTTTTCAATCACCTCATACCATTGTTCTTTTGTAAAGTCCATGTGCTGTGCTGCAACTCCAAGCACAATCAGATTGAATACTCTGGAATTACCGATTTTTTTTGCTTCTTCTGTTGCATTTACTGTATATACTTTGTGATCTTTCCCCAGTGTTTCAATAATGTCTTCCGGGTATTCTGCTGCCCCGATCACAACCGGCATCGGATCAATTCTCCAGTCATTGATGATCAATGCTCCGTCTTTTTTCAGGAAATGTGCATATCTCAGTGCTTCCAGACGTTCAAATGCGATAATCACATCTGCCTGCCCTTCTTCTACGATTGGTTCTGCCACCTGGTCTCCGTACCTTACAAATGTTACAACGCTTCCTCCACGCTGAGCCATTCCATGTACTTCGGAAAGTTTTACGTCATATCCGCCGGTAATGGCAAGTCCTCCTAAGATTCTGCTGGTAAGCAGTGTTCCCTGTCCGCCGACTCCGACAATCATAATATTCTTTGTTGCCATTATCTGTCACCTTCCTTTACTAACTCAATCGCATCGAATTTACACAGGCTTGCACAAAGTCCGCATCCAGTACACATCGTATCATCGATGGACACTGTTCCGTCAGCATTTTTTGTCATTGCAGGACATCCAGGTTTCATGCACATACCACACTTCTTACATTTATCTGTATGCGTCTGATATAACGGTTTCTTTGATTTGTCCAGAAGTACACATGGTGTCTTCGTAATGATCACGGATACTTCATCTTTGGCAATCTCTTCTTTTACAGCCTTTTCCACAGCCTGAATATCTCTTGCATTGACTTCTACCACATTCTTAACACCTATTGCACGACATAATGCCGGAATATCAATTGCATATGTCGGATCTCCCTGCAGTGTCTTTCCTGTTGCCGCATGATCCTGATGTCCGGTCATACCGGTTGTAGAGTTATCCAAGATGATGACGGTTCCTGTTGCTTTGTTATACATCATATTCATCAGAGAATTGACACCCGTATGTAAGAATGTAGAATCGCCGATCACAGCAACCCAGTTCTTAATATATTCTTTTCCTTTTGCCTTTTCCATACCATGAAGGCTTGAAATACTTGCTCCCATACAGATGGTTGTATCCACAACACTAAGTGGTGCTACTGCGCCCAGTGTATAACAGCCAATGTCACCTGCCGCATGAATCTTTAACTTGTTCAGTACATAGTACACACCTCTGTGTGGACATCCCGGACATAAGATTGGTGGTCTTCCCGGTGCCTGCGCAGGCTTACTGATATCAAGTTCTTCTTTCAGAATTGCCTCACGGAGCATATTGGCACTGTATTCCCCCTGTACCGTGAAGATTTCTTTTCCGATCGCTTTGATGCCCCAGGATTTAACCTGTGTCTCAATCACCGGGTCCAGTTCTTCTACAACATATAAGGTATCTACTTTTGAAGCAAATTCTTCGATCAGCTTTCTTGGAAGCGGATTTACCATACCAAGTTTTAATACAGATGCTTCCGGAAGTGCTTCCTTTACATACTGGTATGGAATACCGCTGGTGATTACACCGATCTTTGTGTCATTCATCTCTACTTTGTTGATTGGAAGTGTATTAGCAGCTTCCGCAAGTTCGAGATTGCGCTTTTCAATCTCTACGTGGCGGAGTTTTGCATTTCCCGGCATCATAACATTCTTGCGGATATTCTTCTCATATGGTTTATCTTCTATTTCTTTGCGTTCGTTTAATTCTACAAGCCCCTGGGAATGTGCCAGTCTTGTTGTTGTACGGTAAACAAACGGACGGTCAAATTTCTCACTCAGATCAAATGCTACTTTGATAAATTCTTTTGCTTCTGAACTGTCTGAAGGCTCGATAACAGGGAGCTGTGCCGCACGTGCTACCATTCTTGTATCCTGCTCATTCTGAGAACTGTAAAGTCCCGGATCATCCGCAACAACAATGACAAGTCCTCCGTTTACACCCATATAAGAAACTGTATATGTAGGGTCTGCTGCCACATTAAATCCAACGTGCTTCATACAGGACATCGCACGTACCCCTGCTACAGATGCACCGATCGCTACTTCTGTCGCAACTTTTTCATTCGGTGACCACTCGCAGTATAAACTGTCTTTATATTTGACCAGGTTCTCACTGATCTCTGTACTAGGCGTACCTGGATATGCTGCCGAAACCTTTACTCCGGCCTCATATGCACCTCTGGCAATCGCCTCGTTTCCAAGCATAATTACTTTTTCTGACATACTTCTTTTCCATCCTTTCGTGTAAGCGGCATTCCATTTACGCCACCTTGTAATAGTATAACACAATACTTTCGCGAGTTAAAGCATTAATTTGGCAGAAACATGGTTTTTTATATATGTTTCTTGCAGCTATACTCATTCAGGTCTATACGAATGATTGCTACCGCTTTTTCAAGATTTGGATTTTTCTGGAATTCATCAAATGTTCTGCCGGTCTGGTGCTTCATGATAACATTCAGGGCCTTTAGCTTTTCTCTTGGATTATCGATAATACTTGCAGTTCCTTTTCCGATGATACTTGCATAGTAATAACTGTACTGACATGCGGTATCTCCTTCCACCAGTTCATGTCTGTAATCAATTTCAACTCCGACATTTGCATTTTTTCTGATCAGATCGATCTTTTTTCCTTCTCTTGCACCATGGATATAAAGGATCACTTTTCCTTCTTCCCTTACGTATCCATAGTTCACCGGCACAATATACGGCCCGTTCTCATCCATGATCCCGATTCTGCACACCTTGCATTCATCAAAAATCTGTTGGATTTCTTCCATCTCTGTTACTTCTCTGTCTTTTCTTCTCATCCGCATACCCTCATTTCTGATTTATTCTTTTCCGATTCCTGTCATCATCCGACTTATTCCTTGAAGATAAATACCGGCATCGGCGGACAGTTCTTCCGGTTATAGTATTCATTGACGATCACGGTATACTCTTTTCCCGGAAGTGCTTTCACATATTCCAGGATTTTTTCTTTCTCTTCAAACCCGGTATCTCCGCCGCTGTAAATGCACAGGCTCATCATACCACCGTGTTTCAATATGCCAAGGCCTTTTCCGATTGCCTCAATACTGGTCCTGTATGTGGTTGCAAGATTATGATTGCCTCCCGGAAGATATCCGAAATTAAAGCAGATCACGTCTGCACTCTCTTTTCCGGCATACCGGTCCATATGTTCATGACCATCCAGAATTAATTCTGCCTGCATTTCTTTTCCATGCGTTTTCAGTAATTCTTTCGTCACATCCAGAGCTTCCTGTTGAATATCAAATGCAAGTACCTTTCCTTTTTCTCCGGCAAGCTCACACAGGAACAGGGTATCATTCCCCTTTCCCATGGTCGCATCGATATAATATCCGCCTTCTTCTGCCTGCGAGCGGATGATCTCGTGACACCAGTATGTGATCTGTGACTGTTTCATTCTTCCCATCTGTTATCTTTCTCCTGCTTTTTTGCTATCTGGCACTCTAAAAATCAAACAATGACAGCTGGTTCGATGCCGGAAGATCTGCAAGGATCCCAAGCTCTACCATCGTGTCAATAACGGTCTTACTTGCTTTTGTTCTCTGTCTGAAGTCATCCAGTGACAGATAAGTTCCGTCTTTAGATGCTTCTGCAACTGCCTCGGCAGCTTTTTCTCCCATACCGTCGATACTCGAAAGTGGCGGCATCAGCTTGCCGTTTACAATCAGGAACTTTGTCGCCTGTGCTTTGTAGATATCAAGCGGCTCAAATTCGAATCCTCTTGCATACATCTCCTGCACAATCTTCATATCCTTCATCGTATCCTGTTCTTTTTTACTGAGTGTCGCAGAACGGCGGTTGTAATCATCAATATAGTACTGAAGCTTTTCCTTCCCCTGGCACATGATCTCGTAAGAAAATGCATCTGCACGGATTCCAAAATACGCCCCATAATATGCCAGTGGATAGTTGATCTTACAGTATGCGATACGGTATGCCATCATAACGTATGCTGCCGCATGCGCTTTCGGGAACATGTATTTGATCTGTTCACAGGACCAGACATACCAGTCGGGTACATTGTGTTCTGCCATGTCTTTTTTGAACTCCGGCCATTCTTTACATTTTCCTTTTGCAACGGTTCCCTTACGGACACGCTCCATAATGGTAAATGATTCCTCACTGTCCATCCCCTTGTTGATCAGATAGGTCATGATATCATCACGGGTACAGATTGCCGTGGAAATGGTTGCCTTTCCGCTCCGGATCAGTTCCTGTGCATTATTCAGCCACACGTCCGTTCCATGTGACAGACCGGAGATACGGATCAGATCCGAAATTGTATTCGGCTTTGTATCCACTACCATCTGGATAACGAAATCAGTTCCAAATTCCGGGATTCCAAGGCATCCGACCGGACATCCGCCGATATCATCCGGCTTGATACCAAGTGCCGATGTATCATGAAACAAAGAAATTACCCCCGGATCATCCAGTGGGATCTTCGTAGCATCAAAACGGTTATCCGTCTCATTGTATTCGTTGTCCATCGCCGGGGAACTGATATATTCCTCCAGTGTCTTGATCATAGTCGGATCATCATGTCCGAGAATATCAAGCTTTAACAGGTTGTGGTCTATCGAATGGTAATCGAAATGTGTGGTGACGATATCCGTCGTCATATCATTCGCCGGATGCTGTACCGGTGTAAAAGAGTTGATCTCTTCGCCAAGCGGAAGTACAATGATTCCTCCCGGATGCTGTCCGGTACTTCGGCGGATTCCCGTACACCCCTGTACGATACGGTCAATCTCACATTTTCTTTTACCCTGTCCATGTTCCTCGTAATAATTCTTTACATAACCGAATGCGGTCTTGTCCGCCAGTGTACCTACCGTTCCGGCACGGAATGTCTGACCCGCACCAAAGATAACCTCTGTATACTTATGCGCATTACTCTGATAATCTCCCGAGAAGTTCAGGTCAATATCCGGCTCTTTATTTCCCTTGAATCCAAGGAAAGTCTCGAACGGAATATCAAATCCATCTTTTATAAGCTTCTCTCCACATACCGGACATACACGGTCCGGCATATCCCATCCGCAGCCTCCGGCAAATTTCCTGACTTCTTCCGAATCAAAATCACTGTAATGACATTTCTTACAGTAATAGTGCGGACTTAATGGGTTAACCTCTGTGATTCCTGCCATGGTCGCTACAAAAGAAGATCCTACGGAACCACGTGAACCTACCAGATATCCGTCTTCCACTGATTTCCATACCAGTTTCTGTGCAATAATATACATAACGGCAAAACCATTGGATATGATTGAATTCAGTTCTCGCTCCAGACGCTCGGTAACAATCTCCGGAAGATTCTCTCCGTACATGGAATGTGCTTTATTATAACAGATATCACGGAGCATCTTGTCCGAATCCGGGATAACCGGCGGACACTTGTCCGGACGCACCGGCGTGATCTTTTCGACCATCTCCGCGATCTTCACCGGATTCTCGATGACAATCTCTCTTGCCTTTGCAGACCCCAGATATTCGAATTCTTCCAGCATCTCATCCGTGGTCCTAAGATACAGCGGCGGCTGATTGTCCGCATCACCAAAGCCCTTTCCTGCCATGATGATTCTTCTGTATACCTCATCTTCCGGATTCATGAAATGCACGTCACAAGTTCCGACAACCGGCTTATTGAACCGTTCACCAAGTGCGACGATCTTCCTGTTGATCTCTTTTAAGTCTTCCTCATTCTGTACCTTCGTGATCTTCGGGCTTTCAATCATAAACTGGTTGTTTCCAAGCGGCTGAATCTCCAGATAATCATAAAAGTTGGCGATCTTTGCAATGCGTTCTTCTGATTTATCATTCAGTATTGCCTGATAAAGTTCTCCTGCCTCACAGGCACTTCCCACCAGAAGTCCTTCTCTGTATTTCGACAGTTCACTCTTTGGAATTCTCGGTCTTCTCGCATAATATTTCAGATGTGACATTGAGATCAGCGTATACAGATTCACGCGTCCCACTTCATTCAGCGCCAGAATGATCACATGGTATGATGGAAGCTTGCGGACAGCATCCGCATTATTTTCGCCGAACTGGTTCAGTTTTGCCAGGTCATAAATCCCCCTGTCTTTTAACATTTCTACAAATTTCACAAATATCTCTGCTGTTGCCCCGGCATCATCAACAGCCCTGTGATGATTTTCCAGCGAAATATGCAGTGCATTCGCCACTACATTCAGCTTGTACTTTGAAAGTGTCGGCAGAAGAATACGCGCCATCGCCACGGTGTCCACCGATGTGAAATCCGGCTGGATATCCTGATATCTGCAATTTTGTTCAATAAAGCTTACATCAAAGGATGCATTGTGTGCGACCAGTGCCGCATCACCGATAAATTCCAGGAATTGTGGAAGAACTGTCTCGATATCTGGTGCTCCTATAACCATCTGATCTGTAATACTGGTAAGCTGTGTGATCTGAAATGGAATCGGTACTTTCGGATTAACGAATGTGCTGAACTTATCAGTAATCTCTCCATGTTCTACCTTCACCGCACCAATCTCAATAATCTTATCCTTAATTGGACTGAACCCTGTCGTCTCAAGGTCAAATACTACATAAGTATCATCCAGTGGCTGTCCCTTTTCATTCACTGCCACATCAGTCAGGTCGTCCACCAGGTAGCCTTCCACACCGTAAATCACTTTAAACGGATCATCCTTATCCAGCGACTCAATATAATGGTTCGCATCTGTAAACGCCTGAACGACACCGTGATCTGTAATCGCCATTGCCGGATGCCCCCAGTCATGCGCCTGTTTCAGCAATGTTGTTACATCAGTTACCGCATCCATATCGCTCATCTTTGTATGGCAGTGAAGCTCCACACGCTTTTCCGGTGCCGTATCCACTCTGGATTCTGTAAAATCACTGATCTTTTTGATTCCGACTACCGACTGGATATTCAGTTCCGAATCAAAACGGTCAACCGTTGTCACACCTTTTAATTTCAGAAATGCGCCATTCTTAATATCCCCCAGGATATCTGCCAGCTGATCATTCCGCACAAACATTTTCACCATAATAGAATCCGTAAAATCCGTAACTGCAAACATAATGATCGTCTTCTCGTTACGTATCTCTCTGGTCTCCATGCTGATGACTTTTCCGCGGATGGTAATCTCTCCCATCTCTCCCAGGACATTCTTAAGTTCTATCGTCTCATCGTCAAAATCACGTCCGTAGATAAGGTTTGGATCATCGGTAGCTTTACGTACAAAGGAATATCCACCTTTTCCGAATGAGCCGCCCTTCTTAAATCCACCTGAACTTCTTCCGCCACTTTTGGTATTGTTCCCGCTTTCTCCTGCTGAGTTGCTTTTTGCTTTGGTCTTTTCGTCTTTCTTCTCTTCTTTTTGTTCCAGTTCCTGTGCTTTCTTTGCTTTTACGGCCTGCGACTGTTCTCTGATTGCTTCGATTTCCTGCTCTAATTTCGCCTCGTTGTATTTCAGCTTGCTGTCTTTTGCTTTTTCATAAAGAACACGGATCTCCACAGGCCTGTGAAACCGTTCTTCAAATACATCTGAAAGATATGTAGATAGCGAATCCTTTTTTCCCTGTGCAACAATGGTATCAGTCAGTGTCAGACAGAGGATATTTCCGTTTTCAAATTCATAACTTGCATTCTGCAGCATATTCCGCTCTACTACGCTTCTTTGATCCAGTTCCATCAGGAAGCTGTCATAATATTCATTCATCAGATTTTCCGGTGTATACTGTTCTGAAAGATCATACTGCTCTTTTACCGACACCTGGATATGACTTCTGGCAAACAGCTGCTGTTTTAACAGGCGTTCTACTTCGTAAATATGTTTTTTCTGGATCAGATGTCTGCTGTAAAGGCTGACACGGATAAAATCCCTTGTTGAATTGGTAGAAACTTTCGTCACTTCCACACCCTGAAACATCATCTGTATATCATCTTTTACTTTTAATGTCGGAAATACCTCAAAAAACGGTTTACTCATTCCAGTGTAACAACTCCTGTCTTAACGTTTCCAATAATTCTTCTTCTTTTACTTTTTTGACAATTTCACCTTTCTTGATCAAAAGACCTTCTCCGCATCCTCCGGCAATTCCGATATCTGCTTCTTTTGCTTCTCCAGGTCCGTTTACCACACATCCCATAACAGCAACTTTAATATCCAGTGGAATATCCGCCACCATATCCTGCACCTGATTTGCGAGTCCGATCAGATCAATCTTGGTTCTTCCACAGGTCGGGCAGGATACTACTTCTATTCCACCCTTTCTAAGTCCCAGTGTCTTTAAGATCAGCTTGGCCGATTTGATCTCTTCTACCGGGTCTCCGGTAAGAGATACACGAATCGTATCTCCAATCCCCTGACTTAAGATCAGTCCGAGTCCGATCGATGATTTTATATTTCCTGCAAGTAATGTTCCTGACTCTGTAATACCGACATGCAGCGGGTATGGACATTGCGGTGCAAGCAATTCATGCGCTTTTACACACATCATCACATCTGAAGATTTGATACTTACTACAAGATTATCATATCCCATATTTTCGATCAGATGCACTTTATCCAGTGCACTTTCTACCAGTCCTTCTGCTGTCACTCCATGGTATTTCTCTACCAGATGTTTTTCAAGCGATCCACTGTTCACTCCGACACGTATCGGTATATGATATTCTTTTGCTTTTTCTACCACTGCTCTGACTCTTTTTTCATCTCCGATATTTCCCGGATTGATACGGATCTTATCCGCTCCGTTTTCGATTGCTGCAATTGCCAGGCGATAATCAAAATGTATATCCGCCACCAGTGGAATATGGATCTGCTTTTTAATCTTGCTGATACTTTCTGCCGCTTCCATCGTTGGCACTGCCACACGAATGATATCACATCCTGCTTTTTCAAGTCTTAAAATCTGTGCCACACATGCTTCTACATCTTCCGTCTTTGTATTTGTCATAGACTGGATCGCAATTTTTTCTCCACCACCGATGCATACATCCCCAATTTGTACTTTTCTGGTTTTATTCCTGTAGTTATCCATTTATTTTCCTCCTTTTTCCATATCCATGCAGAGAACTTGCCACTGGCAACTTCTCTTGCATACTTTGGTATCTACATAACCTGCCACTGGCAGCTTCTATTTCATACTTTGGTATGTATAACAAACACCCCTCTATACACTGCATAGAGGGGCCCTCATCTATTTTTTATTGAACATCATCTGCTCACCATATTCACGTTCTGTCAATGTCATTGTTCCGCCATCAATACTGTATTCAAATGTCGTTCCTATCGACTGCACTGCATTCTTTAACGTCTCTTCTGTATACTGACCATTTGATTTTTCTGCAATTTCCTGAATCTTATTATCATCCTCCTGAATGGATATCGTCTTGGATTCCTTACTGAGCGTATATGTCATCGGGACTTGCGTTTCTTCTCCATCCCCGGATGCCGGAAGTATAACTGTCATCTGTCCGTTCCGACCGATCTTAAGATCCATATTACCGTCTTCATCTGTCCATGATCCCTCCAGTGGGTTTCCTGTAAACATCTTCATTAAAAGAAAGATTGCTATAATTACGATCAGGACAGATGTAACAGCCGTAACGACTGTCCATATCTTACTTCTTTTTGCCTCATCATTGTTTGCTATCATCTATCCATTTCCTTTCTTTAATAATTCTATTTTTTAGTATTACCATCATATTAAATTATATGTGGTTTTTACTTTCATGTCAACGACGGGGTGATCGTTTGTTTCTTCTTTCATTACTCATCGATCTCTACTAACAGATAAAATCCTCTGTCTGTCTGTTCGATTTTCTGTATTTTTCCCTTTCTTGACTTTATTCTCTGTCTTGTACGATAAATTCCTGACATCGCAATGGATGGCTCTACAAGATAAGTGTACTGACCTGTCACAGCACTTCTTTCACTGATCTCAACTTCCTGTCCTTCCGTTACCAGTCCTTCTCTTTCCATTTTAAAACGTTCTACTCTCACTTTATCGGCTCCCTTCTCTTAATATTCACTTCAATCTGTTTGTTCTCCACTTATGCACTTTCGCCTCTTTTTGTTCCATTTCGGCACATCTGCGACACATTTCGTTGAGAATCGACACTTTCCGTGTTCCGAAGTGCAACCCTTGGTAAAATATACCAATCAATTTAGGAGGTATCCGACATGCCATTTTCTGAAAAACTAAAAAAATTACGTGAAGAAAATCATTATACCCAGAAATATGTTGCAAAATATCTCAATGTTGCACGTTCTACCATTGCCGGGTATGAAACAAAGAATCGTCAGCCTTCTCACGAAAAACTGACGATTCTTGCTGAGCTTTTTCATGTTTCAGTTGATTATCTGCTGGACGATGATATCAGTGAAATCACACTTTCCGATAAATCAACGGCTCAAAAATCAGAACACTATCTTCTCACCCATTTTCACCGCTTATCTAATTCTTCTAAAAAAGAATTGTTAAACTTTCTTCAATACCTGGAACAGCGGGATGAATCCGCACGCAGCAAATCAGCTCTTTAATCCTGCATTATTTCACAAAACGGTGATAAATATAATCATTTGCTTCTTTTTCCTGACTGTCATCCAGAGGCATTAACTGAACTTCCCCGTACTTTCTTTCGAGCGCTTTCTGGATCAGATAGTCACTCACCTGTGGATTCTTTGGAAGCAACGGACCATGCAGATAAGTACCGATTACATTTTTGTAAACTACGCCTTCATAGCCGCTTTTCCCGTCATTTCCCGCTCCGTATAATACTTTTCCAAATGGTTTATTTCCATTGAGGTATGTTCTTCCCCCATGATTTTCAAATCCAACCACCGGCATATCTACAAGATCACTGTCCAGTACAATATTATCTATGAGACGTCCCTCTTCCTGTTCCGTATAAATGTCAACCAGATTCAGTCCCTCGATCATTCCGGCATCTGTCTTATAATATTTTCCAAGAAGCTGATATCCTCCGCATACTGCAATAACAACTCCTCCGTCTTCCACATAATCCTTGAATTCACTTTGAATCTCAAGAAGACTTTTACATACGATTGCCTGTTCACGGTCTGAACCTCCGCCTAACAGTACAATATCCAATTTTGAAAAATCAATCTGATCCCCTGTATTAAACTCTATCGTCTCTGCTTCAATTCCACGCCAGATACATCGTTTCATCAGACATGCGATATTCCCTCTGTCGCCGTACAGATTCAAAAGATCTGGATACAGATGCCCTATCGTAATTTTCATATCTTTTGTATCCATTATCTTTCTTCCTCCATCTTTTTCAATACATTTCTGGTACTGAACAGAGCCGTATAATTCACCAGTACATACAGATTGCCACAGCCATCTTCAACCCTTTCCCGGATTGCCTTTTCAACATCTGCTTCCAGCATAGATGGGATGTCCACATATTTCATACGAAGTCTCATATCCTGACAACGGATACCGCTTACTGTAATCGAATTCACATTAGCACCCTTAAATCTGTCAAAGTCCACATCCCAAAGCCACGAAACATCCGTTCCATCCTGTGCATTGTCATTGATCACAATGATCACATCCTTCATGGAATCATCCTGCATAACCGCTGAGATATTCTGATTGAATCCTGCCGGATTCTTCGCAAGATTCAGCACGATCTTTGTGCCTTTTACCTCAAACTGCTCCATACGTCCGTTTTCCGGGTTGAAATCTGTAAGCATATCCTGAAAATGCTCCAGCTCAAGCCCTCCGGTTCTTCCAGCCGCGTAGGCTGCCAGAATATTATATACATTATAGAAGCCTTTATAATTGGCCTCCAGGCGTCTGCCATCTACCGTAAATGCAAGATGGTCGCTGACTGCCACATCCGATGCATCATATTCAATTGCCGGACGCTTAAAATCACAGCCTGTACATGCATAATCGCCAAGCTGGCTGTAGTGATAGAAATTATATTTTAACGGTGCTCCGCATTTCTTACAGAAACGTCCCTCTCTGATCTCATGGGAATCCTTATCATCCACTACCTTTTCACTGATTCCGTAAGTTACATACGGATTACCGCTTTCCATTGCAAGGTAAGCAGACAATGCATCATCCCCGTTCACGATCACCTTCATCTTTGGTGCACTCTGCATCACTTCTTTTAAGATATTCATTGTAATGTCGATCTCACCGTAACGGTCAAGCTGGTCACGGAACAGATTCGTCAGTACCATATAATCCGGCTTAAAGTGTGGAAATACCCTTCTTGTCGAAGCTTCATCAATCTCGATACATGCATAATCCGCATCCAGATTACCACTTAAACCCGCACCTAATACAAAGGCTGCCACAACACCATTCAACATGTTGGAACCGGTATGGTTACAGATTACTTTATAACCTTCCTTCTCGATTGCTGCACAGAGCATATTGTTGGTTGTCGTCTTTCCATTGGTTCCACATACAATAAAAATGTCTTTTCTGACTTGTCCCGCAAGATCATGCAGGATGCTTGGATCAATCTTCAGTGCAATCTTTCCCGCCCAGGTCACGCCCTGGCGGTGAAAGATATGTACACTTGCTTTTTCACTTATCTTCGCTGCCCATACGGCCAGCATTCTGCGTACTCCCATAATTACCTATTTCCCGATCAGTTCTTTGATATTTTCCGGTTCCGGCATCGAACGGATCGCACCTTTTTTCATTGTGATCAGTGCTGCACCTGCATTCGCATATGTCAGAATCTCTTTTAATTTTGCCTCATCCAGATTATCCAGACCGTACTTTAATACACCGTTGATCGAACATCCGCAGAATGTATCTCCTGCTCCTGTTGTCTCAATTGCTTTCACAGTAAATCCCGGCTGCTCTACACGAAAGTTTTTATAGTAGGCTCTGCTTCCTTCTTTTCCCATCGTCAGGAAGATAAGAGGAATCTGATACTTTTCCTGAAGATACTTAATTCCTTCATCATAATCTTCTTTTCCTGATACAAACTGGATCTCATTGTCAGAGATCTTCAGTACGTCACAATTTTCGAAGCCATATTCCATCTGTGCTTTCGCTTCATCCAGAGTCTTCCACAGCGGCGGACGTAAGTTCGGATCAAATGTGATCATGCAGCCTGCTTCTTTAGCGACTGCAAGTGCCTTCTTTGTTGCACTCTTCACCGGCTCATCTGTCATAGAAAGTGTTCCAAAGTGAAATACCTTTGACTGGCGGATCAGATCATAATCTACTTCCTCTTCCTTCAGCATCATATCAGCTCCCGGTTTGCGGTAAAAAGAAAATTCTCTGTCACCATCCGGGAAAGTATGTACAAAAGCCAGTGTCGTGTGGATATCCTGATCCATCACAAGTCCTTTTGCTTCTATTCCGATATTTGTAATCGTATCTCTTAACAGTTTACCAAACTGGTCATCCCCAACTTTTCCAATGAATGCGGTTTTTCTTCCAAGTTTGTTCAACATTGCAAGCACATTACACGGCGCACCACCCGGGCAGGCTTCAAACAACTGATTTCCCTGCTCACTTTCCCCATTCACTGCAAAGTCGATCAGCATTTCTCCAAGTGCTGTTACGTCATATATCTTTTCCATCCTGAAATCTCCTTATCCTAAATCTTACACTTGTTTCATATTTTATTTTATCATAGAATTTTACATTTTTAAAGACACAGGCTCTTAAAGTGCATATTTGCCAATTCTTACAAAAATTCCGTTATTTTTTTGTCATTTTGCCTATTTACGAATCCGAAAATGATTGATAAAATAATAACAAATAATACAGTTACCTGATGTATTATTTTATTATGTGAAACGACGATTTCGCAAATTGTTCGTGTTTGGATGGTACTACCCCTCCCACGAACCCTCTCTTGATAGCGTTTTGTAAGAAAGTCACATGAGAAGTTTCCGCCAAAACTTTTCATGTGACTTTCTTCATTTATTGTCTACAGAACTTGCCACTGGCAGGTTCTGTAGATAATTCTTCTGTTTTTATTTTAACATTCTTCAGCAATTTTATAGATCAGCTTTTCTGTATCTTCCCATCCAATACATGGATCTGTGATCGATTTTCCATAGATCATATCAGCCGATATATCCTGTCTGCCTTCTTCCAGGTAACTTTCTACCATAACTCCTTTAATCATCTTCTTAAGATCCGGGTTATATCTGCGCGAATGCAGTACCTCACTTACAATACGGATCTGTTCTTTATATTTCTTGTTTGAATTCGAATGATTCACATCAATCACTGCTGCCGGATTCTTAAGATCTTTTTTCTGATATAATTCCCAGAGTCTTACACATTCTTCATAATGGTAATTTGGTATGCACTGTCCGTACTTGTCAACTCCGCCACGAAGGATCGTGTGTGCAAGCGGATTACCAGACGTCGTTACATCCATCGTTCTGTAAATGAACCGGTGTCCCATCTGTGCTGCTACGATCGAGTTGAGCATTACAGAAAGATCTCCACTGGTCGGATTTTTCATTCCAACCGGAATATCCATACCACTTGCCGTCAGCCGGTGCTGCTGATTCTCCACCGATCTTGCACCCACTGCCTCATAGGAAAGGATATCATCCAGATAACTTCTGTTTTCCGGATATAACATTTCATCCGCTGCTGTCAGTCCGCTTTCTTTCATTGCACGAATATGCATCTTACGGATTGCCATAATTCCAGCATACAGATCCGGAGCTTTATCCGGATCCGGCTGATGAAGCATTCCCTTATATCCTTCACCGGTCGTCCTTGGCTTATTGGTATAGATTCTCGGAATCAATACCAGGCGGTCTTTTACCTTTTCATTTACCTTCGCCAGACGGCATACATATTCACATACAGAATCTTCATTATCTGCCGAACAAGGTCCGATGATCACTGCGAATTTATCGGATTTTCCGGTAAAAATATCACGTATTTCTGCGTCTCGTTCTTTCTTTAACTGAATCAGTTTCTCTGACAGCGGATATTCTTCTTTCAGTTCTGCCGGTGATGGCAGAACTTTATTTACTTTCATAGACATATCTTTTCCCTTATCTTTATCCTAACAGATGTACCCCTCCAAGAAGTACATACGATATAAACCACATAATTACAGTTGCCATACAAATTCCAATGATAACAGCCGGAAATGCTTTCTTAAATTTCATTCCCAGAAGTGCTGCAATCAGAGACCCTGTCCATGCGCCGGTTCCCGGAAGAGGGATTCCCACGAATAACACCAGTCCCCAGAATTCATATTTTTCAATCTGGTCCTTCTGCCGCATCGCCTTGGATTCCAGTTTATCCACCAGCGGCTTGAATGTTTTCGTTCCCTTCATCCAGTTAAATACCGGTGTGATCAGAAGCAAAATAAATGGAACCGGAATGATATTTCCGATAATGCAAAGTGGAATCGCAGTCGATACCTTTACTCCAAGGATCGGTCCTGCAACAAGCAGCGCCCCGCGAAGTTCAAGGATCGGGATCATCGAGATCAGAAATACGATCACTTCTTTACTCACACTTCCGCTTAACGCATCAATAATCCCATGTATTAACGTATTGGTCATAAGAAACTCCTCTTATTTATTCATATATTTTTTCAGAAATGCAAACATTGCTTCCATCTCTTCTCTGGTTCCCACAGTGATACGCATATACTGTTCAATTCTTTCACTGCCCCAGAAACGCACATAGATGTCATTCTCTTTCAGTGCTTCAAATAATTCTTTTGCATCATAATCCGGATGCATGGCAAAGATGAAGTTCGATTTGGAATCCAGACAGTGGAATCCTAGATTCTTTAACTCTTCTTTCGCCCATTCCCGTGTCTCGATAATCTTATTCACACATTCTTCAAAATATGCCTTATCTTTCACCGCTTCCACACCGCATACCAGTGATGTCTGATTCATGGTGTAAGAGTTGAAAGAATACTTTGCATCATTCAGGTACTTGATCAGTGTCGGATTACTGATCGCGTAACCAATACGCATTCCTGCCATTGATCTTGCTTTTGAAAACGTCTGAACGATGATCAGATTTTCATATTTATCGATCAGTTCCATTGCAGAACGTCCTGCGAAATCAACGTAAGCTTCATCCACGATCACAATTACATCCTGATTGTGTGCGATAATATCTTCTACATCAACCAGATCTTCATAAAGTCCTGTCGGTGCATTCGGATTTGGGAAGATCACACCACCATTTTCTTTGTAATAATCTTCTTTTACAATCTTAAAGTTCTCGTCAAGCTTCTGGCATTCATACGGAATGCGGTACAGATCTGCCCATACCTTATAGAAAGAATAGGTGATATCCGGAAAAAAGATTGGTTTCTCTGAGTTAAAAAATGTCAGAAAACACATGGATAACACATCATCCGATCCTACTCCTACGAATACCTGATCCGGATTCACATGATAAAAATCAGCCAGCGCATTTACGAGTGGTGCCGCCGTCGGATCCGGATACAGACGCAGACGGTCTGTATTCATCTCCTCCAACGCCTTTGTCACGCCCGGTGCAGGTGCGTATGGGTTTTCATTGGTATTCAACTTGATTACTTTGCGCTGTGGCTGCTCGCCCGGCACATACGGTTCTACTTTTCGAATGTTCTTTTCAAATGCTTTCATGCTGCTCTCCTAGAAATATTCTTTCGCCAGTTCTTTGAATTTTGGAAGGGAATTCACGATTGTCTCATGTGATACGCAGTACGCAAGTCTTACATATCCAGGGCATGCAAACGAACTTCCCGGCACGATCAGAATATTATATTTCTTTGCAGCCTCACAGAATTCCTTCTCATTCGGAACCGGTGATTTCACAAACAAATAAAATGCTCCCTGTGGCTTAATGCACTCAAATCCGCACTCTTTCAGTCCGTTATACAGATCTTCTCTGTTGCGATCATAGAAAGAAAGGTCTGTCTTTTCATTCAGGCATTTTTCTACTACCTTCTGCTGCAGTGTCGGTGCATTAACAAATCCGAGGATACGTGTTGCGACATTGGCTGCGGAAAGTACTTCTTCACTGTCTTTTAATTCATCCGGAATAACCAAGTATCCGATACGTTCTCCCGGAAGTGACAATGATTTGCTGTAGGAGTATCCCACTACGGTATTGTCATAATATTTTGTGAGATACGGAACTTCTACTCCGTCATAAGCCAGCTCACGATAAGGCTCGTCGGAGATCAGAACGATGTCTGTTCCGAATTCTTTCTGCTTTGCCTCCATGATAGCGGCGAGCTTTTTGATCGTCTCTTCGGAATATACAACACCAGTCGGGTTGTTCGGATTATTGACGATAACGGCTTTTGTCTTTGGTGTGATCTTTTGTTCAAATTCATCCAGTTTTGGCTGGAAGTCAACGGTATTCGGTGAGATTTCTACCAGTACACCATCGTAGTTGTTCGTATAAGAACGATATTCTCCAAAATATGGTGCAAATGCGATCACTTCATCTCCCGGATTGATCAGCGCTTTCAAGATAACATTTAATCCACCGGCTGCACCAACCGTCATGACAATATTTTTGCCTTCAAAATGCGTATCAAAACGCTTATTTAAAGAATCAGCTACTGCCTCTCTTACATCTGCATATCCGCAGTTGCTGTTGGTATATCCGTGAAGTACGATTGGATCTTCCTCACTTACAATCTCAATGATCGCATTCTTCACGGCCTCCGGTGCCGGCACGTTCGGATTGCCCAGACTGAAATCAAATACATTCTCAGCTCCGTAAATTCCTGCCAGACGGTTACCTTCCTCAAACATTGCACGGATAGCCGAACTGTTGGCTACCATATTTTTCATCTTATCCGCTATCATTTTGTTGCTCCTTTCTCACTACAAGTCTTTCATTTGTAAGTCTTAGCCCTGCGCTTTCTCTGTCACATCACCCTTTTCTACCATAAAAGCTGGACGGTAAGAAAGCTTTGCCTTTCTAAGGCCTTCTGCTCCGGTATCATCTTCCCGGTTTACATATTTATAGTTCATGCATTCATGCTCTACAAACTGCTGATTGATCATCGTATATGCGCCCTGTACATCGGCATATGCTTTTTCAATATGCACGACATAAGTGTCTTCGCATATCGGCTCTCCGATCGTAAATGCAACAACTTTACCATCGATCCTTAAGACTCCTCCCGTCAGATGAAGTTCTTCAAACAGTCTCAGGGAATTCAGTGCTACGCACATCTCTCCCCTTTTTTCATCATCATCTTCACAGTCATTCTCTGTCCGCCACTTAAGTGCCATCTGGAAACATTCTTCCAGATTATCTTTTGTCATACTTTCATAAGACCAGCGGTCTTCGAACAGGCTTTTGAATTTGTTGATATGATTCCGCTTTCCGTGAAGTTTCTTTCCCGAAAGTGTTGCCAGTTTCTCAGATTCATAGACGTAATCTGCAGAATCTCTGTCGTATTCAATCTGGAATCTTCCCGGATACCACTCCTCTAACTGGGCAAAATATTCCGGTGTCACATTGTACATCAGGAATGGCCTGCCCTTCGCTTTGGAATATTCCATCATCTCTTCCAGGGCATTCTTCACATCTTCCGGTGCTCCGGCCGGGTAGGCAAAGGATACGTGATTCTCATCCTCACTTTTGAATACCAGTGCATTCTTGATGATCGCCCATTTTACCGGATACTGTCTGGACCAGAGATACACATTGGCAAATGTTCTCTCACAGCTTCTGCTGGTATGATGTTCAAAGTAATGTGAGATAATCTCCTGATCCTCTAATTCTGCACGTTTAAACTGTGTTGCTCCCATATTCTGTATTTACCTTCTTTAATTTTCCGGATTCTTTCTAAAATCTTATATTCCGGCTTCTTACATTTCTTCATTCATATTTGCAAGTTTTGCTGCCTGATCAGCCGCGATACAAGCATCAATGATCTCCTGAATATCACCGTTCATGATCTTATCCAGTTTGTATAATGTAAGTCCGATACGGTGATCTGTCACACGTCCCTGTGGGAAGTTGTAAGTACGGATCTTTTCCGATCTGTCTCCGGTACCGATCTGGCTCTTTCTTGCTTCTGCTTCTGCATCATGACGTTTCTGGCATTCCAGATCATATAACTTCGCGCGTAAAAGAGCGAACGCTTTGTCTTTATTCTGTAACTGAGATTTCTCTGTCTGGCTGTAGATTACAATTCCTGTCGGATAATGTGTCAGTCGTACAGCAGAGTCCGTGGTATTGACACACTGTCCACCGTTACCAGATGCACGCATAACATCGATACGGATATCTTTCTCATCAATCTGGATATCTACATCTTCTGCCTCCGGCATCACCGCTACTGTGATCGTAGAGGTATGGATACGTCCACCGGATTCGGTCTCCGGTACACGCTGTACACGGTGTACCCCGGATTCGTATTTCATCTTGGAATAAGCACCTTTACCATCGATCATGAATGTTACATTTTTCATTCCGCCGATACCGATCTCTTCACATTCTACCAGCTCGACTTTCCATCTCTGGCTTTCTGCATAATGCATATACATACGGTAGATCTCTGCCGCAAAAAGTGCAGCCTCATCTCCGCCTGCACCGGCACGGATCTCAACGATAACGTTCTTTTCATCGTTAGGGTCCTTTGGAAGAAGAAGGATCTTCAGTTCCTGTTCCAGTTCTTCTACACGTTTCTTGTTATCATTCAACTCTTCTTTTGCAAGTTCACGCATCTCTTCATCGGACTCTTCCTCTAACATCTCAAGGCTGTCCTCAATTGCCTGCTTGCATTCTTTGTATTCATTATACGCCTCTACAATCGGAGTCAGATCATTCTGCTCTTTCATAAGTTTGCGGAAGCGGTTCTGGTCATTTGCCACATCCGGTTCCTGAAGTTCATTTAATATCTCATCCAGACGGATGCGCAGATCTTCTAATTTATCAAACATGGTATTTCCTCCTTAACATTACTCTTTATTGTACCTTCCCATAACTACGCGGTCAAGTCCCGCTAAATCCTTTTTTATCTCGATTTCCTCATATCCTTCATTTTTCAAAAGTTCTGATACATCTTTTCCCTGATCAAAGCCAATCTCGAACAGGATATATCCTCCCTTGTTCAGATATCTTATACTGTCTTTTACGATCAGACGATAAAAATAAAGTCCGTCCTCTTTTCCATCCAGCGCAATCCATGGATCATGAAGTTTTACTTCCTCATCCAGACGACTGATTTCTTCTGTCCTGATATAAGGCGGATTAGACACGATCATATCGTATTTTTCGGTGACAGATTCAAACAGATCACTTTTTATAAATCTTGCATCTGTTCCCAGACGGCTGTTGTTTTCTCGTGCAACTTTCAATGCCTCTTCCGAAATATCGCAGCCGGTTCCTTTCAGATGCATCTGTTTTTTTTCGCCGAATTTTAAAATACTTTCCAGAATACATCCCGAACCGGTACACATGTCCAGGATCTGCATATCTGGTCTGATCCGTTTTAAAGCCTCTTCTACCAGAATCTCTGTATCCTGTCTTGGAACCAGCACATTTTCATTCACTTTAAAATTTAATCCCATGAATTCCTGTTCACCGGTAATATGCTGAAGTGGAATTCTTCTTGCTCTTGTGCAGATATCTTTCTGATAGCTTTCTGCTTTTTCTTCTTCTACTTCTCTGTCCGGGTCTGCCAAAAACACTGCTCTGCTGATTCCGGTCTTATATTCAAGCAGATACCAGGCATCCAGTTTTGCTTCCCGTATCCCTGCCTTTTCAAGTTTTTCTGTTCCACTCTGGTAGAGATTACGAAGTGTGAAAATTTTCCCGTTCATACGCCCTCCAGTCAAATACAGCTTCTACTGCCTGTATCGCTACTTCTATCATATCATCATCCGGTTCACTGGTTGTCATCATCTGAATTGCCATTCCCGGCTTACTTAACAGATTGACCAGGGCATTTTCACTGTTCCCCGCCAGTTTCAACACCTCATAAGAGATTCCGGCGATCACCGGAAGCAGTGCAATACGGACAACCACCCGCATCAAAGGCGATTCCACCCGAATCAGCAACAGTAAAATAATACTGATCGCCAGCACAAAAAACAGAAAACTTGTCCCACATCTTTTATGCTGTCTCGAACTTTTCCTTACATTCTCCACCGTAAGCGGCAGCCCATGTTCAATACAGTTGATACACTTATGCTCCGCACCGTGGTACATAAATGTTCTCTGAATATCCTCCATTCTGGAAATCAGCAAAATATACACAATAAAAATTCCAATCCGGGCAACACCTTCTATCACGGTTCTAAGATGATACGACGGAATAACCGGTTTCATAAGTGTCGACAGAAAATACGGCAATATCATAAAGATTGCAACTGCTGCAACAATGGAAAAGGCAACCGTTCCTGCCATCATCAGGTTCTCTTGCTTTTCTTTCTTTTTCAGATCTTTTCCGGAAAGCTCTTTTTCTTCTTCCTCTTCGTAAAAACTCGCCGAAAAAGTCAGCGTCTTGATTCCAAGTACCATGGAATCAATAAAATTAAAAACCCCCCGGACAAAAGGAATCGTAGTCAGTTTTTTCCAATTGCCGGTAATACTGTGAAACGTCTCTGTCTGAACAAAGATCTCTCCGTCCGGTTTTCTGACAGCCACAGCATAACGATCCTGATTCTTCATCATGATTCCCTCTAAAACTGCCTGTCCGCCGATATTTGATGATTTCATATATTCTCCTTATACCACATCTTCTGGAACAAAGACTATCTCTTGCCCGAAGATCTATTGTAATGAAAAAAGGGTTGAGATTCAAAAACCTCAACCCAATACTTGTAATCTTATTTGTCCATTCCGTATTTCTTATTGAACTTATCAACACGGCCACGAGCCTGAGTTGCTTTCTGCTGTCCTGTATAGAATGGATGACATTTAGAACAGATTTCTACGTGGATTTCTTCACTTGTAGATCCTGTTACGAATGTATTTCCACAGTTACAAGTTACAGTTGCCTGATAATAATTTGGATGTATTCCTTCTTTCATGATTTTCACCTCTTCTTTATTTTTTGACACGCACTTAATGTGCAGTAAATTTCTTTTATTTACACAGCTCGTTTATTATAACACAAGAATCAAATTTTGTCTAGATAAATTTTGTCTTTTTTACCATTTGTATTAATTCTTCATTATTCTGCGTTCTTGAGAACATATTCAGTATGTTATCTACCGCCTCTTCCGGACGCAGTCCGTTCAGTGCTCTTCTCATACTTTCAACAGCTTCCTGTTCCTCTTTTGAAAGCAGAAGATCTTCTCTTCTTGTTCCTGATTTTAAGATATCAATAGCAGGAAACATTCTTTTTTCGGAAAGCTTGCGGTCCAATACCAGTTCCATATTACCGGTTCCTTTAAATTCTTCATATACAACATCGTCCATCTTGCTTCCCGTATCCACAAGTGCCGTTGCCAGTATTGTAAGACTTCCGCCTTCTCTCATATTTCTCGCCGCGCCAAAGAAACGCTTCGGCATGTGAAGTGCTGCGGGATCAAGTCCTCCGGATAATGTTCTTCCTGACGGAGGTACTGTAAGGTTATAAGCTCTTGCCAGTCTTGTAATACTGTCAATCAGGATCATGACATCTTTTTTGTGCTCTACCAGTCGTTTGGCCCGTTCAATCACCATCTCTGATACACGCTTATGGTGCTCAGGAAGCTCATCAAACGTAGAATAGATCACTTCTACATTCGGTCCCTCTATTGATTCACGGATATCCGTTACTTCTTCCGGACGCTCATCGATCAGAAGAATCAAAAGATGTACTTCCGGATTATTCTTTTGTACGGATAATGCAACCTGCTTTAATAAGGTTGTCTTTCCTGCTTTCGGTGGTGAGACGATCATACCTCTCTGTCCTTTTCCGATTGGAGACATCAAATCCATAATGCGCATTGCAGTACTTGTCTTTCCACATTCCAGACTCAGTCTTTCATTCGGAAAGATTGGTGTCATATCTTCAAAATTTTTTCTGTGCATAGCCTTCATAGGATCCATCTCATTGATCTTTGAAAGATATAAAAGTGCACTGAATTTTTCCTGCTGTGTTTTGATTCTTGTATTTCCTTCCAGTATATCTCCTGTTTTCAGATTAAATCTTCGGATCTGAGACGGAGATACATAGACATCGTTTTCCCCCGGCAGATAATTAGCACTTCGGATAAATCCATAACCATCCTGCATAACTTCAAGAATCCCATGTGCCGTAATTCCACTGTCCAGCTTATCTATATCATGTACTTCTTTATCTCCTGTATTAGCAGATAATTCTTTCACGGTTTCTCGTGCCGATTTCTTTTCTTTTTCATCTTCTTCCAGCATACGCTCTATCAGTTCTGCCTTTTTCATGGTGGAAATTCCCTTTAATCCTCTTGCTTTAGCGAGATCTTTTAACGTCGCCAGCGGAAGAGATTCATATTTTTCTCTCATCATATTAGTCCTTTCACATCAAACTGCTTTCATTCTAGTTTCTTCATTTATTAAGTAGCATCTCTTACTTTACTGGAAAATCACGTCAGAAATGACGATACTATTTGAAACATGGAGATATTATACTACATCTTTGTTCTTTTTTAAAGTTCTTTTTCATAACGGTATATCTATTCTACCCAATTCCTCTTTTGTGCGTATATTGACTTGAACTTCTATGAATGATATGATTAAACAAACTTATGAAAAGGTGGTATCCATAAAATGACGAATAGTGAAAAAGCCCTGAAAATGCACGAAGAATGGCATGGAAAGATTGAAACTTGTGCAAAATCCCACGTAAATTCACGTGAAGATCTTGCAATTGCCTATACCCCTGGTGTTGCAGAACCTTGTAAGGTAATCGCAAAAGATCCCGAGGCTGCCTATACTTATACTATGAAATCCAATACTGTAGCTGTTGTTTCTGACGGAAGTGCCGTACTCGGTCTTGGTAATATCGGTGCTCTTGCGGCAATGCCCGTTATGGAAGGAAAGGCTGTTCTTTTTAAAGAATTCGGTGGTGTCAACGCTGTACCGATCTGTCTTGACACACAGGATACTGAAGAGATCATCAAAACAGTTGTAAATATCGCCCCTGCTTTCGGAGGGATCAATCTGGAAGACATCAGTGCTCCAAGATGCTTTGAAATCGAAGAACGACTGAAAGAACTGCTGGATATTCCTGTATTTCATGATGACCAGCACGGAACTGCTATCGTAGTTCTTGCCGGAATCATTAATGCTATGAAAGTAACCGGAAAAGATACGGAATCTTCCAAGGTTGTCGTAAATGGTGCCGGTTCTGCCGGAGTTGCTATTACCAAACTGCTCCTGACCTACGGCTTTAAACATGTCACCATGTGCGACATAAATGGAATTCTCGGAAAAGATTCCAAAGACCTCAACTGGATGCAGGAGAAGATGGTTGAAGTAACCAACCTGGAACAGAAAACCGGTAAACTCGCCGATGCATTAAAAGGCGCTGATATTTTTGTCGGCGTATCGGCTCCGAATATTGTTACACCAGAAATGGTTGCTTCTATGAACAAAGATGCCATCTTATTTGCCATGGCCAATCCGGTACCTGAAATCATGCCGGATATTGCAAAAGCTGCGGGCGCTAAAGTAGTAGGAACCGGCCGTTCCGACTTCCCGAACCAGGTAAATAACGTGGTTGCTTTCCCTGGTATCTTCAAAGGTGCTCTCGAGGGACGTGCTACTGCCATCACCGAAGATATGAAACTGGCTACTGCAAAAGCAATCGCAGGTCTTGTTCCTGATGAAGAGCTGAATGAAAATAATATTCTTCCTGAAGCATTTGACCCACGTGTTGCAGATGTTGTAAGCCGTGCTGTAAAGGAACTGATCTGATATGACCGTACACTGGGGAGAAAAAAGATACTATTCTCTGGATTATTATCTGAAAAAGACTTATGGTGAAAAGCTCTATAAGATATCTCTCGACGGCGGCATGACATGTCCAAACAGGGATGGTACCCTCGGAACCCACGGTTGCATTTTCTGCAGCCGTGGAGGTTCCGGCGATTTTGCCGCCAGTCGTACTCTGTCTGTCACAGAGCAGATTGAAGCTGGGAAGCAGCAGTCTGCAAAAAAATATACCGGATCATCTTACATTGCTTATTTTCAGGCATATACCAACACTTATGCTTCTTTAGAATATCTGGAAACATTATATATGGAAGCAATTACACATCCTGATATCCGGATTCTTTCCATAGCTACCAGACCGGATTGTCTAAGCGAAAAGATTCTGGATCTCCTGGAAAACTTAAACCGGATCAAACCAGTCTGGGTTGAACTTGGTCTTCAGACTATTCATGAAGAAAGCGCCCGATATATCCGCAGAGGTTATGAGCTTCCGGTATTTGAAAATGCAGTATCCGAGCTTCGAAAGCGTGGAATCGATGTTATTGTCCATACAATCCTGTGTCTTCCAAATGAAACCGAACAGGATATACTCAAGACCATAGAATACCTGAACCACCAGGATATTCAGGGCATCAAACTGCAGCTTTTACATGTATTAAAAGATACCGATCTGGCCGACATCTACCTGGCCTCTCCATTCTACATTCCCACACCGGAAGAATACTACCAGCTTCTCGGGATGTGTATCAGCCACTTAAGACCGGACATCGTTATCCACCGATTAACCGGAGACGGACCAAAAAATCTTTTGATCGCCCCTTTATGGACCTGTAACAAAAGGCAAGTTCTGAATCAGTTCCAGTCTTACTTAAAAACACATGACATCTGGCAGGGAAAGGAGTGTTAACCTTGGCCAAATCTTTTACGTTATATAAATTGATCATTTTGTATATGTTGAACGAAGTTGATTTTCCTCTTACCAATTCCCAGATATCAGAATTTATTCTGGATGAAGGATATACAACCTACTTTAAATTACAGCAGGCTTTATCCGAACTTCTGGAATCAGGATTTATTCGTGAAGAATCTACTCATCACCGTACATTTTACCATCTTACGGAAGACGGAGCAGAGACCATCCATTATTTTACAAACGATATCTCTCCTGCAATCCAGCATGATATCGACGAATTTTTAAAAGAGAAACATTACGAATTAAAAAATGAGATGTCCGTAAAAGCGGACTATTTCGAGAATTCCAACATGGAATATTCTGTACGCTGTCAGGTCATCGAACAGGGACTTCCTCTGATCGACCTCACCGTAACAGCCCCGACAGAATCTGAAGCTGCAACCATTGCAAACAACTGGCAGAAACGGAACCAGGAGATTTATGCGTTAGTAATGGCGAAGTTGTTGTAGTAATTATTTTGGTGACTTACCCCGGACCTGAATAAAAGGATAGAAGCCATTTCTGTGCTGATTCAATCATGGAGAAATGGCTTCTATCCTTTTATTCAGTTACGTTTTTGTATGCCATAATAATTATATAATGGAACCTTAACCGTTGTGATATCTTGATTGGAACAATTTAAAATAGAAACTCGCTCATGACATAGTTGCTGACATCAATTCCTTTTTCTGTTAACCGGATGTATTCGCCGGTGTCTTCAAGCAGCTGCTTTTGGTACATATCGATCAGTACTTTTCCATATGCATTTTCAATGCTTCTTCCGAAAGTCTGCCTGAAGTCAGTCTTGGATACTCCTTCGATTTTTCTGAGCCCCAGAAACATATATTCTTCCATCTGATTCTGCAAACTAAGAACTTCGATCTCACCGCCTTCTACGAATCGTTGGTTATTGATAAGAGATGCCGCACCGGTTCCGATTCCCAGATATTCTGTGCGGTTCCAGTATCCAAGGTTATGCCGGCATTCATATCCTTCTTTGGCATAATTAGATATCTCATATCTGTGATAGCCGTAACTCCACAAAATATTTTTTGTAAACTGATACATCATCCGTTCTGTATCTTCATCCGGAAGTTCTCTTCTTCTTCTCGCCTCAGCGCGTTCACCCTCTCCGTACTTTTCATAGAACGGCGTTCCTTCTTCGATGATCAAACTGTATGCGGAGATATGTTCCGGACCAAGTTCTGCCACTTTTTTTAATGTATCTTCCCATCCTCCCAATGTCTGAAATGGAATTCCCGACATCAGATCTACATTGATATTCTGAAATCCCACTTCTCTTGCAAGCGTATAGGTATCCAGGAAGTCTTTATATGTATGAATTCTTCCGAGCATCTTTAATTCCTGATCATCCGTTGACTGTAATCCGATACTCAGACGATTAATCCCGACATTCCGATATGCCATCAATTTCAACTTATCTACTGTCCCCGGGTTCACTTCTACCGTGATCTCCGCGTCCGAATCAATTGGAAATGTAGCACGTATCGCATCGAAGATACTCCTCATCTGCTGAGTTTCTAATATGGACGGTGTACCGCCTCCTATAAAAATACTGCTTACATGGTACATACCGGCAAGATCATAATAAGAACGGATCTTCTGGCACAAGCCCATGACATACTCCTGTCTCGCTTCAGGTGTTGCAGGCGCAGACAGGAAATCACAGTACCGACATTTTTTTACACAAAATGGAATATGGATATATAACTCTAATGGTCTCATTATTTATCATCCAGCTTCAATACACTCATAAATGCTTTCTGCGGAATCTCTACGTTGCCCACCTGACGCATACGTTTCTTTCCTTCTTTCTGTTTTTCCAGAAGCTTTCTCTTACGGCTGATATCTCCACCATAACATTTTGCCAGCACGTCTTTACGCATCGCACGAACTGTTTCACGCGCGATGATCTTACTTCCGATTGCTGCCTGGATTGGAATCTCGAATAACTGTCTCGGGATCTCTTCTTTTAACTTCTCGCACATCTTTCTTCCGCGTTCGTATGCAGTATCTGCATGAATGATAAATGACAATGCATCGACTTCTTCTTTATTGATCAGGATATCCAGTTTGACAAGTTCTGACTTCACATAACCGGCCATCTCATAGTCAAACGAAGCATATCCTCTTGATCTTGATTTTAATGCATCAAAGAAATCATAAATGATTTCATTAAGCGGGAGCTGATAATGTAATACTGCACGTGTCTCTTCAATATACTCCATACCTTCATATACGCCTCGACGTTCCTGGCACAGATCCATGATCGCACCGATAAACTCCGATGTCACCATGATCTCTGCTTTTACCATTGGCTCTTCCATATATTCGATCTCTGAAGGATCCGGAAGGTTCGATGGATTCGTAAGCTCTATCACATCTCCATTTGTCTTGTGTACTTTATAGATAACCCCCGGCGCAGTTGTTACCAGATCCAGATTATATTCTCTTTCCAGACGTTCCTGAATGATCTCCAAATGCAGAAGTCCAAGGAATCCACAGCGGAATCCGAATCCCAGTGCAATTGAAGTCTCAGGTTCGAACTGCAGTGATGCATCATTTAACTGTAATTTCTCCAACGCATCCCTGAGATCCGGGTATTTTGCGCCATCTGCCGGATATAATCCACAGTAAACCATTGGATTTACTTTCTTATATCCCGGAAGCGGTTCTGCACATGGATGTGCCGCATTGGTTACCGTATCACCCACGCGGGTATCCTTTACGTTCTTAAGACTTGCCGTAATATAGCCTACCATTCCGGCACTCAGTTTCTCACACGGAATAAACTGTCCGGCTCCAAAATAACCAACTTCTACTACTTCTGCCTTAGCTCCTGTCGCCATCATAAGGATCGGTGTTCCTTTTTTTACAGTTCCTTCTTTGATTCTGCAAAATACGATAACACCTTTATACGCATCATATAAGGAATCAAAGATCAACGCCTGAAGCGGTGCTTTCGGATCTCCGGTTGGTGCCGGTATCTTTGCTACGATTTCTTCCAGCACCTGATCTACATTCAGTCCGGTCTTTGCAGAAATCTGCGGCGCATCCTCTGCCTCTATTCCGATCACATCCTCAATCTCTTCAATCACACGTTCCGGATCGGCACTTGGAAGATCGATCTTATTTAATACCGGTACTACATCCAGATCATGATCCAGCGCAAGGTATACATTGGCAAGCGTCTGTGCTTCTACCCCCTGTGCGGCATCCACTACCAGAATTGCCCCGTCACAAGCTGCAAGGCTTCGGGATACTTCATAGTTAAAGTCTACATGCCCCGGCGTATCGATCAGGTTAAAGATATACTCTTCTCCATCCTTTGCCTTATATACCGTTCTGACTGTCTGGGCTTTGATCGTGATTCCTCGTTCTCTTTCCAGCTCCATATTGTCTAACACCTGGGACTGCATCTCACGACTGGTAAGAAGTCCCGTCATCTCAATGATACGGTCCGCCAGTGTTGATTTACCATGGTCAATATGTGCTATAATACAAAAATTTCGAATTTTACTCTGATCTATTCCTGACACTAATATCTTCTCCTTAATTAAATGTTTATCTTATCAATTCTATCATGCAGCACTGTATTTTACAATGAAAAGTTCCACACTCATCACATCATTCAGGCGTCCCGTCTTTACCATCTCTTCGGTATCTACAGCCTCTTCCAGAATGTTCCTTAACTCTTTCTTTTCAAATGTGCGGCATTGCTGCATATATTTTCCCGCCACAAACGGATGAAGTCCGACTGTCTTTGCGATTGATGATTTATCGTAGCGTTTCCCCACCAGATCTTTCACTTCCAAAAGCAGCTTAAACTGTCTCGTCAGAAGGTATAAGATACGCATCGGCGGTTCTTTTAATGCCAGAAGATCATAATAGTAATCAAGCGCCTTTTTCTGATTCTTCATTGCAACCGCTTCTACCATATCAAAAATCTTATTTGTAATCTGTGTTGTACAGATTGCTTCTATATCTGATATCTCAATCTCTTCTTTTCCCATACAGTAACAGAAGAGTTTTTCCAGTTCTTTTTCCAGATTCTCCATATCCGTTCCTGTTGTTGACAGAAGATATCTGGCCGTCTGTTCCTTGATCTTGTAGCCTTCTTTTTTTACATTACCTGCAACCCAGTATAATAACGTCTTCTCATCCTGACGCGCCATCTCAACTACGCGTCCTTTACTCTTCACCGCTTTATACATCTTTCCTCGTTTGTCCGCCTCATTTTCCACGAACAAAAAGCATGCCGTATCCGGCATCGTCTTGATATAATCGGCCAGATCCGGTGTTGCATTTTTAAAAAATCCCGAATTTTCTACCACTATCAGACGACGCTTTGCAAAAAACGGCATTGTCTCGGCAAGATCTATGAGTTCACCCGGATTTATCCCTTTGCCTTCATAATATGCATAATTTACCGTATTCCCATCCGGAAATATTGCCTTGGTTATCCGGTCTCTGTATTGCTTTTTCAGATAAGCCTCTTCCCCATACAGGAGATATACCGGCTTAAAATTTCCTGTTTTTATATCTTCATTTAAACTTTTCATCGGTGTTCTCCTATCTTTTTCACCTCTTAAAAGTATACTGAATTCTCCTTTTAAGTTCAACCGTTTCTCCCATGAATCCGCATACTTTTTTTATTTACAGTTATTCCAAACGCACCGTTTTCCTGTGTAGAATATATTTTCGCGCCACTGTTTTCAAGTCTTTCCAAAGTATCTTTATGTGGATGTCCGTAACGATTCTTCCTTCCTGCCGAAATCCATGCATATCTTGGTTTTACATTTTCCAGAAATGCTTCCGTTGTAGAATTCTTTGATCCATGATGTGCAGTCTTTAATACCTCCCATGAAATCTTCTTTTCCTGTAGATAAGAGAGCGTATCTGTCAGACTTTCTTCTCCTTCTTTTTCCACGTCTCCTGTAAAAAGCATGTCAAATCCCTCGTATTCCAGATGTAGGATCATGGATGCTTCATTTCCGGGATTCATATTCTTTTCTTTGGGCCCCAGACAGGTGAATCTCAACTTTCCTTCTCTGATCTGCGTCTCGTTTTCCATTTCCCAGACCGTCGTTCCATTATCTTCTGCTACACTTATAAGCTCTTCTAACTTTTCATCCCGGTACGCTTCTCCTGTCACAACAAGATTCCGTATTTTTATCCCGACCTGCTGCCTTTTCAGCATTTCTTCAATTCCATTCATATGATCTATGTCTCCATGAGATACGAACACATAATCAATACTTCCTATTCCTCTGTACTTTAAAAACGGTTCTATCCGATATTTCCCGACATTTTTTATATCACTGCTGCCTCCATCGATCAGATAAGTCTTATGCTCCGGTCCCTCCACACAGATACAGTCTCCCTGTCCTACATCCAGCATCGTAACCTCTGCTCCGGTTCTTACCCAGGGACCCGATATCAATATCAGAAATCCAACCGTATAAAGCGTTATACTTATGATATATTTTTTCCCGTTTCTTTTAAATTTTAATATCAAAATCACTGTCATAAGCACCAGATAATAGATAAAGATTCTTCTCTTATCCGGCCTTCCCGCCACCCATCTTGCCATCGGAAGCTTTATTGTAAAAACGCAGCATTTATCATACACCCATAAGATACATCTGCAGATCCACAAAATCCATTTTCCGGGTATCCACCCGGCCATCTTTATAAATGACCCGATCATTCCACAGGTTAAAACTACCGACATCAGCGGAAGTATTATAAGATTCAGCAGTATACTATACACCGGAATCTCAAAAAAATTATATAAGATCACCGGCCACAATAAAACATTGATTCCCAGGCCTGCACACAGGCTCTTACACCGCATCTCATTTTCAAGCACCGGTATCACCGTACAAACTGCAAAAACAGCTCCAAACGACAACCAAAAGCCACCATCGTACAGATAAAGCGGATGGATCCCGACCGTTAGCACAGCTGAAGCCGCAAGTGCCGTCGGCATATCATAATGTCTACCGGTAATATCCGCACCTATCCGAAATACGAACATCACCCACGCCCGGATCACCGACACGGTCATTCCGATCATCATCACATACAGACACAACAGAATCCCTCCCGTGATTCCACCTGCCTTGTATGAACCTGTCATTCTCCTTGCTATCCGGTATACTCCAAGTCCCGCAAACGATAGATGAAGTCCGGAAATCGCAATTATATGTACCCCACTCTCAGGAAAGCCGGAAAATCAAGGTCTTTACATGATACACAGTGTTTATTGTGTTCCCCATTTAACAAACTAATACCAAACACATTTTTCTCTTCAGACAGCCTCTCTATAAAATAAAAAGTAACAGCTTACTCTTTTTCTGTAAAAATCACAAAATTATAAAAAAATGAGGGCGAAAACATCTTACTGTCTTCGTCCTCGAATTATTAAAACATAAGAGAAAAAACTTCAGAAAACTCACATCCACGCTGATCTATTTCTTATTTACTTTTCCAATTCTACAGGTATAAAATTTACAATCCTTTAATAAACGCAACTTCTTTTTTCTTAAGAGCTTTCTTCAACTTTTCATTCTCTGCCTTTAAATCCTTATTCTCTTTCTGAGATTTTTCATACTCCATTTTTATTAACTCATTCTGCCGCTCCAAAGCATAATCCAGAATCACTTTCTTTTTCTGATGGAACACCTTGCCTTCCTGCTTCTGTCTTGCCTCATTCAAAAACTTGCTTACAGTCGGATTCTTATAGAAGAAAGCCCTTGACAATCCGGTTTTCCGAACTAGTTCACAAACCAAAAGTTGCTCTTCTTTATCCAGCATTTCTTTAATCGTGCGGATCGCGCGGTCAATTTTTTCCTTACTCGCCTTTTGATTAGACTCAACCATTTTTGAATACTTGCTCATATCCATCCCACTCCTTAATAATTTCACTCAAAATCTCATCCATCGTCTTTCTTAATTCTTCGGTTTCCTTTACCAGTAGCTTTCCGCTTGCCCGCCGATACCGATATACCGTATTCACTCCTCTATGCCCTAATAGATGTGCAATAGCAGCATCATCCAGATGCAGTTCCACAAGTTTCATGCCATAACAGTGCCGGAATAAATGTGTGGCAAAGCCCATTCGTTCTCCGTTGTCTTTGCAAATATCATTTTCGTGTATCAATGTATATACACGGTGTTTCAGCATAGAATATTGAAACGGCAGGGAAGGGTTCGACTCATTTACGAATACATATTCCGTTTCCCCGTACCTTTCGTATGTATACTCTATAGATTTCTGAATTAACTTAGCCACATCATCTGGAATCGGTTTTTCATAATAAGAGGTCTTTACCTGATACATTCGAACAATATAATGTCCATTTTCCTGATATAAGCAGTCTGTTCGCAAGGTAAGTGTATCAGAAATCCTTCCACCAAGCATCTGATGCAGGATCAGCGCACGTGCCACCTGTTCTTCCATATTAACAATATAATAGTTCAAACGCTTTATTTCCTCGTCAGAATAAATTTTAAATGCTACTTCCGGTGCTTTTGGCATGTCCTGCTTAATAAACAATTTCCCCAACTTGGGCTTGTCAATCACTTTTCCAACCTGCTGCAGCATGTTTTTTAAATTTGCCATTTCCGTTTTTAAGTTTCTTTCCTGGCCTCTTTCCAGATTGATGTAAGTCAAGTATTCTTCAATGTTTAATCGCCCTACTTCTCCTAAACTTTTAATCTCTGGATTTCTCTTGGCAAGAAACTCAGAAAACCGTCTTACCGCACGTATCTCTCCCTGTAACGAACCTACCGATAAATATTTAATCCGGATATAAGATGCCCGTTTTACCTCTTCCCTTATCGTCTCTTGTATGATTCCTGTAAATTTTATTGTCCTTATTACATCTATCGGATTCTGTCTGACCTCAAATCCAAAATTTTCCAGTTTCCACACATCTTTTTCCCATTCTGACCGTTTATCTTCCGGCTCTAAATAACGAAGCAGAAGACGTAGATACTTGATCGGTGCCGCATCCTCCTGTAAATTCTTACCCATACTTTTCATATGATGCTTTCGTGTGATTTGATAGCCATGATTTAATAGCCATGCCCTAAATTTCTTAACAAGGACTTCTTCTGGTATTGCCCTGAAGCTGTGCAGAAACGGATATTTATCTTTCATAAATCTAGCAAGTAGATTGTAAAGAATTATGTCTCCATTTACGGTAGACATACTCAACTCTTCTCCGCGGCTTCGTATGAATGTTTCCATTTCCTTTTTCTGCCCTTCCATTGTCAAAAGATCCAAATTATAAAAATGTTGTTCCATAACTCTAATATTTTTTTCAGAAATACATCCTTTTCTTTGATAGCAAGGAAGTTCTTTTATGTAAATCCTAGTTTCCATCTTTGTCACTTCTTTCTTTCCATTCACTTACCAAACTTTTCTGTTCTTTATAATATTGTTCACTTGACATATCCACATGTTTCTGAATACAGTCAATATACCGTCTTGTCATATTTTCATGTTTATGACCTAAAAATTCCCGGATTGCCTGTATGGACGCCCCGCGTTCATATAAAGCTGTGGCTACACTATGCCGATAATCGTGCGTTTGGAACACATGATCTCCGCATCTAATTCCCTGTTTTTTGCACCATGCCACCATTTCATGCCAATAGTGTGTTGACAAAAATGGTCCTCCTTTGGAATTTTGGAACACATAAGAGTCTATACCGATTTTCTTTCGTTCTATATAAACCATCATGCTACGATATAATATCATCGGGATTGGAATTACCTTTTCCATCTTCATTTTGTGCTGGTAAATCCTAAGCCAGGCAACCCCCTCCTTCAGATAATATCCTTCCCGTTTTATGGAACATACTTCATTGATTCGTAACCCCAAGCACCATAAATGCAGATACATAAGCCTCATGTCTTCTGGCAACTGGTTTAAATTCTGTAAGATTTCCGTCACCGTATTCTGTGGTACGGACCGATAATGATGTGGTACCGGTTCCCGCTTTATATAATATTCTGAATAAAACGGAACCTTGCTATAATATCCCCTCGCTGTCAGGAATCTAAAAAAGCAATGGATTTCAGCCACCTTATCGTTAAATGTTGCAATTTCAACACATTCCTTTTGCAACTCTCTCATATATAAATCAATCTCTGCTGCAGTTAATTTATCTACTGCAAGTTTTTCTTTATCAAGAAAACGCAGAAAAGCTTTTGTAATATACGTCCGTGCCCATATATTTTGAACAGCAGCTCCAGTTACACCCAACTGATATTTTACATACATCTTTAAATATTCTCGGTTATGTTTATCTAATATATCTAAAAATGAAATTCGTTTTACCGGTCTTGTCGGATCATAACGGGTTATATCAAACTGGAAACGCTCCAAATACCATACATTTGCATCCCAGTTAATATCTTTAGCCTGCAAAAAAAGGATTCTCTGTACTTTATCCACAATCTGAGGATATCGGTTATTTACAAGAGGAACTTCTTTTGCTTTACTAAAATACTCATCAATCTGATTTTGTTCTAGCTGTGTTAGATCCGAAATCCCTCTGTCTATGCAATACACATAAAAGAAATGCAAAGGGGCAAGATACCCCCGCCGTAATTTACGCTCAGAAAAGTTTTCTAATGCATAATTTAGAACTGTAAAAATCTGATATTTCAGTCTCTGTGATGTCTTAATTGAAAAATCCCATATAATTCCTTCTGCATCCTTGCAATAGTAAAATTCCTTTGCCAAATTATAATCTGGATGATAACCCAAGTAAATTCTCTTCTCTTGATACTTTAGCCGAATTTTAGTTTCCCTTATACTGTTATTTCTTTTTTTAATATCAAATAACTTTAGTTTATCTAAGCCGCTTAGATACCATGGACGGTTTCTTTTATTTATGGTTTTCTCCAGATATTGTTCATAACTCACCCTGACATCCCAGTCAATTTCTTCCAAACTATATATCTTCTTCTCCACCATAAATGCATACACTTTGTTCTTAAGAGTCTGTTCTACTGTGTCACATTCTTCCAGCTCTTCTTTTAGTTTTACAAATTCTTTTTGCTTATGAAACATTCTCCAATCCCGTAAAGATTTTTGGTATACACCTATCAACTTTCTGTCTTTAATTCCATGTTCCTGAAGCCATAGTGCATACGAATCAATCAAACTATCTTCAATTTCTGTTACATCGTACACATTTTTCAAATATAAATACTCTATCCCACGCTTTATAAATCTCTTTTCCCTTACCGGGCACTCCTCTATCTGTCTTTCTAAATATTCGGCATTCTTCTTTTCTTCATAAAAGCAATTAACCACTTCCATTGTCATATTTAACCAACTCCTATAACAATTTATCCGCCATATATAATGCTGCATTTTTGCGAAAAAGCTCTTCACTTGCTTCAACCAACTCTTCATTGCTAATGTTCAGATAATTAATAGTTGTCTGTAGATTCCTATGCCCCAGCGCCTGACTGATCAATTCCAAACTCCATCCATTCTTCCGACGCTCGTTTGCAAAATAGTGCCTGAGCATATGAGATGTAACTTTAATCTGTGTCTTCTTTTGTAAACGGCGAAGCATTGCATTGACTGCATCTTCTGTTAACGCTTGTCCGGCATGTTCTCCAGATAATGTAATAAACAAATATTCTGATTCTCGCAATAATTTTCTGTACTTAGCATAGTAAAAGAGCAGAATGTCAAAAGTATCTTTGCTAACCTTTGCCCACCTGTCTTCCTCATATTTTGCACGCACTTCATTTTCATTGTCTACTCTTGGCTCAACGCGTATCCGACACCCCTGGTAATCAATGTCCTCCACATAACGTACCCCTAAAAGCTCTCCAATGCGAAATCCGGTCTCAGCTAATAAAAGAAGTAACAACTGATCCCTGCAATTTGTACATGCATCCAAAAGAACGATAATATTTTTTCTCTCTATGGTTCTCCCTTTTGATGAAACTGCATTCAAATATCCATCAAATGACCGGCACAGCTTGGTCTTTCTAACGCCTATAGCATTTGTATACGAAATTGTCTTATCTGAAAGAACCAGCAATGAGCCAAACTGTTCATATTCCATTTCAAGAAATTGATAAAAACCAAACACATCATGTAAATATGCGTTGCAGGTCCCATTATCTGGAATTTTCCTTACTTCCCCGGAAATATGCTTTCCTCCTTTAACCCAATAGAGAAAGTTCTGAAAAAATTCCATTTGTGCACTATAAGTCATCTCATAAACATCCTCAAACTGTCTCCCCTGTTCTTTCAAATATCCCATAAAATAGGATAATGAAAACGCAATACGCTTTACTGTATTGGGGGAACGATTTGAAGTTGTCTTATGCTTCAAATATTTTGTTGGATATACACAGATACTGGCATCCTCTGTCCGGCGAATCAGAAAATAAACTTTTCCATCATATCTCACATTTCCAACCTCATAAGTCTTCAAATTTCGATCACCCCCTCTTTTACTATATCTACATTATACACACCTTTCCCTTTTTATGTCAATTATTATTGATATAGGTTATTATATATTGATTTTCTTTTATTTTAAATCTACACACTTAGCAAAAATAATTTCCCCTACTAATTATCTGATTGATTGTTCCATTCCCACATGATATAGTGAAAATGGAGGTTTTATTATGAACAGTCAATTTGATAAATCAGCATTTTCAATACTCCTCAAAAGAGCACTTGGAAATCGAACACAAAAAAGTTTTGCCGAAGATATTCAAATGAGCAAGGAGCACCTTTCCCGTTTAGTAACGCAAAAACGGGAGACTCCACCTACTATAGATACTTTAACCAAAATTGCCTTAAATTCACAAAACAGAGTATCTTTGCAAGAGTTACTTTCTGTTTGTGGCTATGATCCAAACACTATATCCGTTCCTGCTGCCATCAATCATATGATGGAGGCCGTTAAGCTTGCTTTATCACATATTCCATATGAATTTTCCGAGCATTTATGTGATAACACCAGCTTTTACCAAATGACTTCATGTTTTACAAACGGTCCCATTCACCGTTGGTATTTTCATTTTCTTTCAGACAATACTTTTGGAACTGTAGACCATGAACTTTCTACCAATCTTTTAAGTTTAATATCAAAAGAAATGAAGTCTAACGATAAAATCAGCTTTGTCACTTCGATTCCTTTGTTATTTCAGTACTACATGGAACACCGGCCTCATAATTTAAACTTAAACCTTTCGTTCATTCTAATTAACGAACATACATTAACTGTTTCAAAAGAAATAGTGCTTCAAACTGCTAGTTCAATACCTTATGAAGTTTTAAACAACTATACATTTCCATCAAACCCGGAATAATTCCGGGCTTTTTTATTGCATTAGCTCACAATTTTATAATGTTTATCCTCTTAAAATATAAAAAGTATGCATCTTCTACATTTCTGTAAATTTTCACACAAAAAACTCCTAGAATCACTTTACTCTAGGAGTTTTTATGTTGGTCTGGTTTTCCATCCAATCTGTCTGCGTTGCAGTTGTAAATATTATAGATAATTTGTAGTTATCTGTTGAATTTAGGACAATAAAATGGAGGAAGAAAATATAATATGCCAAATATTTTTGTGAGTTGGTCTAAAGCTAAGAGTAGAGAATTTGCATTAGAAATAAAATATCTTATAGAAAGCCTTGATCCTCATTCAAATGTGTTTATGTCAGAGGAAAATATTTCAGCAGGCGAAAAAGTTCAAGAGAAAATAATTAAAAAAATAGAAGACTGTGATTTGCTATTACTTTGCTTTACCAAAGAAAATAAAAAATCACCCTGGCTACTTTATGAAGCGGGGTTTGCTTGTGGATTAAACAAAACGGTTATTCCACTTTTATTTGATAATGATCCCAATTGGCATTCATGGATAGATAATCCAATGAATGTTGTTCGAGAAATTAATATAGATGGTGCAGATTTTGAAGCATCATTTATAAATTGTTTTGGATTACGTGACTCATCATATACGAGAAATGTTCTTTCAAATTTTATTAAAAATGTAGAAAATATAAAAGATAAATATCGTCAGGTGGATATACAGTGTGAAGATTTTGTTGATATATTGTTAAATAATGAATCTTTCAAAGTAAAAAGTCCTATTTATAGAAATAAAACAGCATATTTTATGACTGGATTTGAAACATTTGATTTATGGAAAGCAGTTGTGCAGTCATTCTTATATACTGGAAAATACCTGTGGATTTATGGAAGAAAAAACATGAAATTATTTGGTGGAAATTTCAAGGAATTGTTTGAATATTTGGAAGAAAAATCTATAATAGACAATATGGCTGGCATCGATTTTAGATGTATGTTTTTAAATCCTGAAGCGGAAGAAGTAAAATTTGCACACAAACAACAAGATATCTTTTTACAAGAATTAGATGCTACAATAAAAAGAGCCAAATATCAGATTGGTGATAATCGAATCCTCCAAAAATGTTTTCGCAAATATTCTAATCGGCGAGAAGAAATTATAATTCGTTTAGATAATTGTATTATTTATTCTAAACCACATTTTGATGAAAATGGTCAACCTCAAATAATGACAGATTCAAAATTTGAAGTTTTCAGTGCCACTTCTGAACGGGGAAAAGAATGTATCGAAAAGTATTGTGCTGTTTGGAATGGTGCTGTAGATTTATTTTAATTACCATATAAATGATAAAAGATTTCATTTATTTCAGCAAGCGTTTCTGAGATTGAATTTAAGCTTACATTAATATTATAACAAGAAATCTTTTCTCCTAAACGTAATATACTATTCTTCAAATCAATGTTAGTTTGATATAAAAGAGGTATACATTCTAATTTATATTTTTGAGAATCTCGCTTTTTCAAACGGGCCCATAGGATTTTTTCTGAATCTACATATAAATTAATGTATACAATATTGGATGTCTTTAGGTGTACATATAATTCTTCAGGAATAATATGTACACCATTTATAATAGATGGAATTCCTTTCCTTTGTTGACGTTGAATAATATTTATAATAGAGTTTTTCATGATTTTACATTGGTTTTTTGCCATATCATAAGTCAGAAATTTATGATGCGAATAAATATTATTTTGCAAAAAACCATGCTCTTGAAACAAATAATCATTATATCCTCTTAAAATTTCTCGTATTATATCCGTTTCTTCGACTAGTCGGATTTCTTTATGTATCTTAAGAAGTTCATTAGAAAGAGTGGTTTTCCCAACACCAGGAACACCAGATATTAAAAGGACTAAGTTCTGAGGTAATGTATATTTTCTTTCCATAATTCTCCCTTTAACTCATGCAACATTAATATATATATATTCACAACAGATAACTACAAATTATCATGCTAATTATAACAAATTTCTCCAAATTTTTCCATACCACATCCAAATTTTCTTGTACCTTTATATTTCCTGAATCATATACTAAAGGACCGTACAATTTCGTATATTTCGGAGCCTTGTAAAGTAATATTTTCGGTATATTTCTATCACAACAAGACCGCCTATAAAGCCGGTCAAAAAAATAATATTAAGTTCCTTTTTTCTATGCCACTTTTATTTTCATAGCATTACGCGGATGATATTGTTGAAGAATCTCCGCCTGTTTTCTAGCTGCTACATGTATATATATCTGTGTCGTTTTAATTGAACTGTGACCTAGAATTCGCTGTATACAGCTAACATCTACTCCTTCTTCAATTAAATATGTGGCGAAAGAGTGCCGGAACATGTGAGGCGTAATGTTCCTACGGATTCCTGCAGCTTTGGTATATTTTTTCAACATAAGTCTGATAGACTGCTCTGTAAATCTCCCACCCCGATTATTCACAAAGAAAAATCCACAAGCTTCTATTTCTTTTTTATTTTCTAAATAGTATTCTCTCATCCATTCCAATACTTCTTGATTTCCAATTTGAACATAACGTTCTTTATTCCCCTTCCCCTTAAAACAAATCAAACCTGATTGTAAATCAACACACTCCACTCTAATATTAGAGATTTCATATACTCTTGCCCCAGTTGCAAAGAACATCTCTACTATCATAATATCACGCTGCCAAGTTCCAACCATTTTGCCCTTAGAATCAGGTTTATGGTTATACATATAATTTAGAAGACTTTCAATCTCTTCCCGTGGAATAATCCTAGGTAATACTACTGCTTCTTTAAATTTTACTTTTATTTTTCTAAATGGATTTTCTTCAATTAATTCCTCTTCTTCCAGATAATTATAAAATGCTTTTACACTTGCCAGTTTACGTTTCACTGTCTTTTGCTTGAAATCTATATGTAGCTTCGTAATATACTTCTCGATCTCCGCCTTTCCGGGCTCTTCTCCCTCTACCCATTCAAAATACTGTCTCAGATCAATCCGATATGCTTTTAATGTTTTATCGTCAAGCTCCTTTCGATATTTGCAAAACACTAAATATTGCTCTTGTAACTTTCGTATCTCCATAGCAGGCTCCTCCAAAATCTTTTTTGAAAAAGTGTAGCATATACACAATAGAAAATTCCATCTTCTCTCTACAAATCTTTACTGACAATAAGATATTATCTTATTAAAATCCGAGATGAACATCATGATAGACTTTGATATTACACCGATCAAAGAATTTTATAATCGGATACCAATTATATGGATGATGTATCATTGCTGAATCCAAAAAAAGCGATCTGGCTATGCCAGACCGCTCATTTCATATTATTACATATTATTCTCAGACCATGCTTCCAGTTGTATTCCGATGTTTCCAGTATATCCCCAGTCATCAGTTCCTATATATCTTCGATCTTCTCCATTATTAATGAGCGATACTTTAGATATTACTGTTCCCCAAAAATTCACTAGAATATGAGAACTTATTTCACATGGGATCCCCATACACTCATCATCATGCCGCACTTCATAACAGTAAAAGCCTTCTGGAACACTTTCTCTTTGAATTCTTTCCGAAGAAAAAAGTGCCAAAGTATCAAAAATTTCTATTTCCTCAAAAGTTTCTTTCCTTGCATCATATCTATCCATATTTACCTCTTCTTTCTACTACGAAATATCTACCTGTCAGAATAAAACACAAAAGGTATCTCTATTTAAGACCTTTTAATATAGGCATGTATTCAAATACTGCTTCACCACATTTAATCCAGACTGGTTTTCAGACGGTATTTTACTTTCCTCTTCCAACCATTCAAGAAACTCTCTTCTTTTTTCTTCACATTCCCGCACAACACCCCTAAGTCTTCGGATTTCCTGCTGGCAAGAAATTATTCTTTCTTCATCTGTCATATCAAACTTCTCCTATTCTCTTTTTTCGTAATATAAATAATAACACTAATTCATTTTGCAAATCCAATTCTCTTCAGTAGCTATTTCGTTTGCTTTCAGTTGATGTTCCACCTTTGGTCCAGCAAGTAAGAGCATTCTGAACAATTCCGGAAGATGCTCTTTTCCCAACTTTTCCTCAAACTGCTGTATCCACTGCTCCTGAATTTTATTTGAAATACTTATCTTCCGGCAGTCAAATCCATAACCTTCTGGTGCTGTCATCTGCAATTCATCTGCCACTTTTTCATAAAAGATTGTCAAACTCATCGTTTCAATGAAAGCATCTACTGTTTCCTGTGTTATTTCTTTTACCGTTTTCATTTATAATCTCCTCCTATCAGATTAACAAGGTCCTCCTGCTGCACCATGAAAAGCTCCTGCCGGGTATTTCCATTTGCCTTTTACATAAACAGACTCGACTGGAAACTCTCCCGTAAGCAGACTTTGAATCGCTTCTTTATCACCATGATATACACATGAGTCCGCACTACCGATATAAGTTTCCAAATCGCAATGGTTATCCAGCGTAAATCCAAGAATTTTTTCGTCCTGGCATAAAAGAGCATATTCTTTCGGATACAGTTCCCTGATTCCTGCAAATAATCGGGGAGTAGAAAAAATACACATTGCACAACTACAGCGGTTCCAACCTGCCCGGTAACAAGGATGTGGGTTTACTTTATGCCGCTTCAGCACTTCCCAAATATCTCTTTCACTGTAATCAATAACCGGACGCCATTGGTGTACAGTACGGTGGTGTTTGGAAACTGCATTGGTACGGTGAATTTCTATTTCATTATATTTGCTTCTCCCAACGGATTCACCACGTCTTTCTCCCGATACAATTAATAATTTTATATCCTTTCGTGTCTTTGTTAAATTAGCAGTCACACTATCCTGAACAGATGCCTTTAAACTTCCGCTACACCAACGTCCCTGATGTGTGCTCCCTTTTGCTGGAAATTTTTGTCTTTTACCACCCGTATTCTCTAGTTTCTGCATACTGTTCATGTTTCGCAAAACGGTATCTGCTACCATGATCTTTAGATAAGCAGAACACCAGCGCCAACTCAAATCTCCACTTTTCATTGGAAATTTCATTCGATAACCGAATTCCGCCAGTTTATTTTCCATTTCTGATATTGCTGCCGCTTTTAACTTTTGACATTCCATATACTTTTTTGACGGAGGACATTGATAAATTTCCCCTGTCTCTGGATCTACCCATTCAATTAATTCTGATGTCCCAATACGATACAGTTCTCCAAAAAATCCGTTTTTCCTCCAGGATACCCGAAGTGGAATCTGTTCTGCTTCTGCAAATGAGCGTATATAATTTGCAGTACATCTCCAATCCATAGTTCGTGAAGGGTGTCCACCGTCTATATCATGATGCCAAAACTCGATTTTGGATTTTGGTACGCCTAACTCCAATAGCTTGTAATAACAGGCAATGCTGTCCTTACCACCAGATATTAAAACTATAACCAAATCATACATTTCCAAAGGCAGTAATTCTTCAAGATAGATCTTTTTCATATACTCTGTGTCTTTCCTTCCAGAAACCCTTGGACGGATTCTTTTACCCATTCCATAGATCGGAATATCCGATTTTCCATATATAACCGGAGTCTCTTTGGTACAATCAGCATCCCGAATGAAATCCGGCTGGAACAGAGTAAGCTGACCGTTTGACTGCTGAAAATATCCTTCCGTTTTCTTCAATACTATCCACCTCATTTTAAAATCCTATTTCAAACATTCTTTTTCTACCAAAAGTGCTGTTTTCCTTTGCCCTGAAAAATATGATTTTCCATTGTAGATCCAAGTACTCCCACGTGGTGCAGTCATTGAACCGGTAATCTTTCTCCAGCCTGTAGGCATTGCTGTATATAGTTCTACATCTGTTCTTATTGCAAATTCTATAATCCTGTCAAATTCTCCCATCCTTTCCTCCCTTACGTTTCCACCTTTGCTACTTTGCGTAAAAAGGAAAGAATTTTATCTTTCCTTTTTACGTCTCATCATATTTCCGTAGCTTTATGTATGCTGACAGTTTTTCTTATATCCTTTTAGGTACAGGTTATAATCATTCTCCCTTGTTATAAACCTAATCCAGTAGTCTGCTGTGCGGCCATTCATAAAAAAATTATACTCATTTTCACCCACATGCGAAGATGGATGTCCCTTACAAAATTTTCTTAATATTTCCAGATTATAAAACTGTGTCACCAGACAGCGATAAATGTCCTGTGATTCCCGGTTAAATGCTTTCGTCCAAAGCTCACCTCTACAAGGAAAATAGTTACCATGCCATCCGTCTTCATTCCAGTATGCACGAATATGTCCTATTTGGGCGTCCGGATGTTTCCCTGACTGTAAAGAATCCGGTGCTTCTGAGCAATGCTCAAACACATCACGAAAATTGCAGGTTTCCATCAGCTCAAACAACATACTTTCCTTTTTACTCATATAACCCCTTCTTTCTATGCGGCATTTTCCTCCGTCATTTGTGTATCACATTCCGGACAACTATATAAAATTCCATGTTCTGTAATCTGCTCGCAAAGTTCTTTATCACCGATCATGTGCCATAACAGATTGTCCAAAACGCCTTTCAAAATTACATTTTCACCATTCTTACCAGATATGCTTCCGTATCGTAACGTTAACTCCTGAAACAGCATTTCGTAAGAAAGCTTTCCGGTCTTAGAATTTTTGACAGCACTATGGATTACCTGCTGCATATTTTTCCTTTCTTTCCATAGTTTCTGAAGCTGCTCTTTTCCTGTCATATCTATTTTATTATTCATGGTCCTCCTTTTCCAATTACGCTGCATGTTCAAAGGTATCCGGCATTTCCATAAGATCTGCTTCCAATACATCTGCCAGATATTTTCCCTGAAACAACCCGCCATTGATTTTTACTTTCTTTTTGCGCATCTCAGCATAAGATTCTATGCGAAGCTGCCTGCTCTTGTCTGCCAGTTTTTTATCACTTGCCGTAATCCTTTTCTGTATTTCTCTCTGCCACTCTTTTAAGAATTCAGATGCCTCTTCAATGTCTTTATTCTGTCTGTCATATTCTGTCCGTTTCTGTCGTATTACTCCGCCCGGCTCTACTTCTAATGTATAATACGGTTTGTCCGGCTGTTCTGTCTTACGCAGAAACAAAATATAAGTTTCCTGCTCATTGATGCGTTCCAGATACTCTGTTTTCTTATCTATGCAATGGTGAAGTGCCTGTCCTTCCTTTAAAATGTCTTCAATACAATGTGGAGCTAAAACAGTAAATATTTCATTGCCGTATTCATATTTTTTGTCTAAACCTGAGAGGATTTCATTGATGTTCGGATATTTGTCAGCAAGTTCTCCCGCTGTTACAGACAGGCGATTTTCTTCAATATATTGAATAATTTCTTTATGGCGCTGATATAATTTGGATGTCCGATACACAATCTCATCATCCGTATCCATCTTAATCCTCTTTGCCATTGAAAGATAATCCTGCCATGTGATAAGCACCTGAGAAATACTGTCTTTTCGCCGTCCTTTCTGACGAGTCAAATAATTTCTTATTTGAACAAAACTCATTTTCGGTTGAATAAACTTTAAATCTTTAGGTTTTATGTTGTTATTCATAAACCAAAAGATTAAATCGTCATCTAAATAATGTGCGGATGTATTTTCCTCCTGAAGCCACACAAGATATTCTAATCCCCCATCCCGTTCTCTTAAGCGTTTTAAAGCGTTTCTGCTGATCCCAAGTCGAGTATGTAACGCACCGTGTTGTTGTGTACAGGATATTTTTTCCGGGTAATTCATGACTTCCTGTGACAACTTATATAAGTTTGCTTTAACTAGGTGTTCCAGTACAGGTGCCCTTCTTAATGATATAAAATAGTCCCGTGGTCTAAAGACGCTTTTCTGTTTTAAAATCTCAGGAAGACCAGACATTTTCAATTCCTTTTTTGCAAGATCAGGAATGGTCGTGGGATATACTGCTCCAGAACAGTTAGAAATATATCTATAATAATAGTACCAATATCCCCCTCTATTTGCTTCTCCCTGTATCCAACGGGCGCCTCTTTTTTTATAATCATCAAAGTAAAAAGCAGTTTCGTTAAAATCCTTGTCATACAAATACCGATTTTCTTCCGAGCTGAGAACTACCGGATTCCGGTAACTGTCTTTTCCCACAGCCATGCGGACGGAAAACTCCCTTATTATAAAGCCAGGATGACAACGCTGGATTAAATACGCCGTTTCCTGTTTTGTCCATATCCGACCAAATTTTCCGATTGACTTATATGTTATAGTCTGACCGCAATTTGGACATACACCTTCTTCGTTGTATTTTGGTTTCTCTACAGCCACTTTTTTACCACAGCAAGTACAATACCCTTCTGTTGAGCCGCTCCTTTTATAGTAGTAAAATATAAAGTGTTCAGAAATTGCTCTGCGCAGAACCCATTTGTTCCAGTCTTTCGGAATACTGCGAACAGGTTTTAATATCTGATCCCATTCATCTGTTTTGCGCTTGTACTGCCTGTCTAAACGTTTTGTCCGTAGAGATGATTGGTATTGGCATATTGAATAAAAATCACCCTCTCCTATCTTCAGATATTTCTTGATCTTCTCTGCATCTTTTTCGGAAATATAATGTTTAAAGTTATAACAAGAAAGACCTGCGTCAAGATTTTCCAGCATTGCAGTTCTCCATTTACCGGTTTCTGTTTCCAGTGATAAGTATTCTCCTTTTTTCCTATCAAAATAGACAATATACATCGGATATTTGGAACCCGAACGCACAAATTCCGTTTTAAAGACAGAAAGTATCAAATAGCCTTTTTCAATTTTAGCCTTTATATAACTATTGTATTTATATTCTTTTCTCCTGCCCCATGCATTATCAATTACAGGTATATCTTTTTCTGCCTGTTCTCTCAACTGTTTTGTCAATTTAGGCGGCGTTAATGTAAGTAAGACACTTTTTTTCATGCACAAACCTCCTCCTGATCATTTGTAATTCCTTTTACAGTATAATCAATTTTCGGATAACATCTGCTTCCATCAATTTTTAAAAATGCCACTTCCTCTATTGCAGAACAATTTTCTTCCTCTTTCAAAAGTACAAGGATATCGCCCAAATTCCCTGATGCAATTGGATTTTTCCCACGCACAACTACAAAACCGTTATACGCCTTTCCACATTCTTTTTTCACATGTCCATTCCAGTTCCGTTCGGGATGTTCTACCATATAAATTAGTCCTTCAAACAGCAGCTGCTCTATCGTAAGCCGTTTAACCAGCTGCATCTCGGTACAGGAAATTTTACTGTCAATTTCATCTTCATCAATATCACCTGCTGCATCCACTTCGTAATAAACTGAGTTTTTCCAGTCAGAATAATAATCAAGACAATCCATTGGGTTTTCTGCACAGTGAAATCCATTTTTCCTGCAATTAGCCTGATCCGTTTTGTTTATCCCGTCTTCATTAAATTTGTAACCGAGACAGGTTAAATCCTTTTTAAAGCCTTTATACGCCTTCATCCGTTTCCTCCTCTCCCAACTCCTAACTGTCCGAATTCGTCATATCAAACAATGACAGCTGAATGTTCTCCGGCTGTTTCTTTTTCGGTGGTACTGTATTCTTAGTTGGTACTGCTGAAATCGGTTTTTCTGAGGATGAGGATTGTGTTTTACGCTGTATACTCTTTTTTTGTTTGCTTACCCTTTTCTTCTGCTCTTTCGCTCTTTCCTCAGCCTCTTTTTTTGCGTCATCCAGTGCATAGTAATCTTCTGCCCATTGATACACCTGAAGTTCTGAAATCCCCAGCGCCACATTCTGATTCCGTCCTGTCGCCGGCTGCTTGCCGCTGGTTTTCTTTTCATGTTCTTTTTTAGCAATTTCATAGGCTTGTTCCATAATATAATTCATACATTTCTGAATTGTTTTATGTTTCTGAAGTACCTGCATACCAAAGACTGGGTTATCTTCTGCCTTTCTGATTAAATACTTGGAAACAATATCTGTAAACATCTGATCCTTGATAAGCCACATTTCAGCTCTTAATTTCTCAACCGCAGAGTCGTATTCCCTTTCCTCAAATGGAATTTCCGCAAGCTGGGCACGTTTTCCGGCTATAAAGTCCTGAACATACTCTTCCGGAACAAGCCATTCTGACGCCAGCAGCTTTAATTCTGAAAAATTCTCAGATAATCTCAAATGAACCGCCATTGCATTCAATTCTTCTGTACTGTGAATCATCGTTTCAAACAATTCTAAAACCTCCTTCATAGAAACGGAGAGCCCGAAGACTCTCCATACATTTATCAGGCTGCCTTATCATTTTGCATAGCCTCTTCCATTTCTTTTTCTACTTCTTTTGCAATTCTTCTCCGTTCTTTGTCATCATGTTCCAAAAGCCCCATGAGTTCAATCAAAACACGAACACACCATTTATTGGATTTCCATTTTTCTGCAAGAACACGAGTCTCTTCCACTACGGCTTCCCAGTCTTTTTCCTCCATTTCACGTTCACGATACTGTTTGTAGATTCCGTAGCACTCTTTCATTACCTGTGGCACCGGAATAGCTGCTGCCTCATCCAAATTAGCGAGAAGCCCCATCAGCATCCGGTGATTCTCATATTTCTTACAAATTTCCTGAATTCCAATCTGTGATGTTCCACGATAAAGAGACATAAAATCATTAAAAATTGCCGCTATCATTTTTTGATCTGTCATTCCCTTTCTCCTTTCTAAGACACCTCAAGGTCATAAATACTTAACTGCCCCTGTATCTGCCAATCCTCGTCCATCTTTACTGCCTGTTTTTTTGGTATCTCTGTTGTTCTGAGCGGAATAGAACGGACTTTTTTTACACTCTCTTGAATTTGATCCCGTAACATGCCGGATACTCCGAGTTCCCTCATTACAACCAAATTATCTTCTGAAACCGCATTGAGCAGACTATGTACTTTACCGTATATCTCCATAACCCCTGTCTGCTCTCTCTGTTTTTTACTCATACAGAAAAGTTTTGCCATCAGATAGCGGTAATCAGAAGAACCCTGATATTCTTCTAATGCTTTCAAAGCCTGTGTCCTGATTGTATCAGCCTGTGCCATGTATTCCTCCGGCATTATTTCCGGAATCTCGCATACCAATTTACTTCCGAGAAGATTCAACTTACTTTTTAACTGCAGGATTTCCTTTCGGTATCTATTCAGAATGATCCCATCCGTACACATGCTCTCAGCATCTCCATAGGTGTAAACCTTTTCCCATTCATACAAAAGCATTTTTAGTTTCTGCTCATACGCTCCCAGAGAACTCTTGTCCATATCATCTTCCGAATGATACAGATGAATCCTATCCCTGTTTTTCATTATCCTTTCCTTTCACTTTCTCAATCCGTCTTCGTACTGTAGATGGATAACAGTTAAAAGCATTTGAAATTTCCTCTAATGTATATCCCGCCTTTCTGAGCTGATACATCATTTCTCCAACCTCGTCACTGTCCATGTCTTCCCTATATTCTGTTTTTATTTTCTTTCTGAGGATCTTCTGGCAGAGTGGGTGGTTCGGTCCATACTTATACATCAGTACCGACTCATACACGTCCAAACCGCAGAATATTGCTATCAGCAGACAATAATATCCGCTGTTTTCATCCCACTTCCCCATGTCTGCACCTCCCTTACATATAACTCAGCCGGTAACTTCCCCGGTGATTTGTAAGGAACTCATTCCGGTGTTCATAGAGAGTGGCGCGGATACGTTCCTTATAATGCTTATTATTCACAGCCTTTGGATGGTCTTTTAGTTCTTCATACAGTTGGGACAATGTTACGATACCTCCCAAATGTTCCATGACCGCACACACAAGATGAAACCATGTGAGGGCTTTTGAGTCCTGTTTCTGAAGATAAAAAAAGCCACTTTTTCGAAAAGAGTACGGTATCTGAAATACATTCTCTTTCTGAAACAGCAGCAAATGTTCTGTGACGATTGGGATTAAAGGATGCCGGCTATGATAGCTCCGGCTGCTGGATGAACAACTGAACTGTGCTTTTACAATCCATGATTTCATCGTGCCGATTGTCATTACGTCGTTTGCAATAGAATGGAACTCCCCATTTTGACGTATATCACCGACTAATAATGCCAGTACGCCTCCTGAACGCAGACTGAAAAATAACTTCTTAATTACATGATTGAGTTTTTCAATAAAATCTGCATAGTTATCGCAACGGCTTAGATCATCAGCATGAGGTTTTCCCCACATATTACCGGAATACCGGATAATGGAATGATATGGTGGATGAAGAAATACAAGATCCGCACTATCTTCCACATCATCTTTCAGGGCGTTCCATCCGCCAAGCCCACATGGCAGTTCGGGATTTAAGTCATACTGCACACATTGAATCCCTAAATCTGCCGCAACGTCACCGCTGGTTCCGGAACCACACATTGGATCTAAGAGAAGGAAGTCCTCCTTTCTCCGATGTGTTTGACATTCCCTGACATACTGGGTAATCTGACGGATAACTTCCGGCGAACAATTTCCCTGCCAGTTGCTACTTCCACCGCTGCCTCTTTCCGGATATGCAATAAATGAGGTAAGATCACGTCCTATGCAATGTGTCAGATCCCATACCCCTAATGTCTGCACAATCTTTTTCCATTCCGTTCCAAATTCATTCTCTAATAAGCGTTCTGCTCTTTTTAATTCCTTTTCATACACTTCATCCCACTTTCCTTTCCACCAACACTTCTAAAAGATATTGTTCCGGCACCGTTCGCAATACGACACCGGAAAATTCATTTCCAATCTTTTTCAGTTGTCTTTTGCTTCCTTTCTTTATCTGGTTCAAAAGACCGAAAGCTTTTCCCTCGCATTCTGCAATGTACAGATGTTTCTCCTGATCTAAACGGAAATCAATTTTAGAACCGTTTACAATATCGTATTGGCCTGCCATTAAAACTGTCATTTTCATTTTTTTGCTCACACTACAACTCCTATCGTTCAAACATTGGATAACTGGTAAGTATCCGAAATCCCCAATCAGCTTGTGGATCTTTTACCAGAACCAAACATGCTTTTCTTAAATTTTCATTCAAACGATCCTCTCCTTTCCGAAAACCATAACCTATCGTTTGAGGGAAACGCCCGATCAATGAGATATAGTCATTGCTGCTGTTTTTCAGCCAAAACACAATATCTGAATCATAAAATTTACGCATCAGACCACTTGCAACTGCCGCCGCAACATTTACATCCCAGTATGAAGTAGCATAACGGATATCCTCTTTCGTCAGTCGGTTCTTCAGTACCATGAGCTGAATGTCGGTATGTTTGCGGAGTGTATGACCGCCAAACAATCCTACTTTGTCAAGATTTTCCCGTATTGTCTGTAATGTACTTTCAATCAGTTCATCCGGGATACCAGTAAATAAATCCACCATACGTCCTCCTTTCACTTACGGATATACAGATACCGATACCCCAGCGGATATCAGTACATAAAATAAGAAGGGAATTTCTGCCCTTCTTCTGTAAAAATCCAAAATATAACTGTTATCCGCTTTTCTAATGTCTCATTTTTTTATTCGGATTAGCATATCCTCCTTCCTTCATATTTCATGAAAATTCCCAAAACGCAAAAAAAGACATAAAAACCCATTTCTGAATTTTTATGTCTTTCTTAACCTTATCAGGCTGTGCCTTAAATTTAACTTCCGGTATTTCACCGGAACAAACTTACTTACTGCATTTTGATATTCCCATGCACAAATTTCTAATCCACCTATAATGTAGCACAATATATGTCATTAGTCAATCATGCATTATCTATATATTGTATTTTTATGAAGTGTTTGCGATAAAGTCCTTATAAATATAATAATATTAAACAGTTTTATTACGCAAAGAAACGCTGAATGAATCCCCGATATTCTTTTGATTTGATTATTTTTTTAATTTCAACTAAATTCTAGTATACTCTTTTTCTGCCTAGAGTTCATCTTCATATAACTATTATAACCCTTTTTAGCCTATTCCTAGCCTTCTTTCCAACTTGTATATCCATCTGTTTTATGAGATCGTTAAATGCAAGTTGAGTGCTAGTCTCTATAAACTCTTCTATATTTCCATATTCATTAAAAATCCCCACATAGAATGGTACATTTCTGATTATGGTATCTTCCCGATAATCGATGTCAAATTGTATTTCGTCAGAATTCTCTACCAGCAATCTATACCCCATTCTCACTTCTCTTTCTATTTTGACAATACTCACATCTGCCAATAAATGTAAAAAGTATACCAAAGTGTGTGACTTAAAAGCTTCTATAAACTTTTGTTAGCGACTAACTAAATCAACCATTACGGGATCATTTATTTCAACCACAAAATAAATCATTAAAATCAACCAATACCCTAATAATTATATCTACGTTTTTATTTATGATGTAGTTCCAATGTTCGTTCTTTCAATCTCCCTAAGTGAAGATTGATACGCTCTATAGATTTTCCACGAAACCTTTAAGTTAATCAGCTTTTCAATCTATCATATTCTCATTCACGTATCCGATTAATTATTGAATTCTTAAAAATAATGGAATTCTGATATTTTGTCATTGCCAACCGTATTATCAAAAGAAATCCCAGATAAAAAATCAAAAAATATACAGGAAATTTATAGTGAATATAAAATATACCTGACAATTCAGCAATTTTATTACATAGTATAATCCCAACCGGAATCCCCAAAATACAACTACCAATAAACCCACTAAAAAGATACAAAGAACATTCCACGCTCTGCATTTTCTTTAATTGTTTTGGAGTCATACCTATTGCTTCTAGCATTGCATACTCTTTTTTTCTTTCTACGATATTCGATACACATAAATTAAAGGTATTGAGAAATGAAAAAATCGAAATAATAAAAACAAAAGCCATTATCGCCATTGTAAAATTATAAAAATAATCTGAATATTGTTGAATCGTATCTTTCTTGGAAGATAAGCTTATTCTATTATCAGTTGCTACTATATCATACAATTTTTGTTCTATATCACTCTTGCCAGTACATATATACCAATTAACATCTGGGTTCATATCTGTTATTTGTTCAAGATACCCTTCATTAGTATATATAGCATTTGTAGAATTTGGATCATTAATTATACCACTTACTTTCAAATGAGTTTCTTGTATTCTATTTCCTGTATCAATTTTAGCTAAAATAGAATCTCCAACTTGAAGACTCAATTGAGAATCGATATAAGCATCTGAGGCCAAATTAATTACAATAGGCATTGTATCAGTCTCTGCTTTCTTTTGAGGCATTGTCCCTTCAATCAATTGATTAGCAAACTCTTTTTCGTTAATAATGCTTTCTATACCTTCGATATCTGTTACTTCTTCTGTGTTCTCATTTACAATTTCACAATCTAAAATTTTTAATCGATAGATTTCCTTTACTTCACTCATATTCTGAATTTTTTGAAAGAGTTCATTTGTCAAGGGGCTATTCTTCATCAGTTCATTATAACTATAATTATCTTCTTCGCTTAATAAATCCGAATTCAATGATAAAATATAGTCACTGTTTTCATGAAAAGTATAGCTAGCCAACTCTTCTACATCTATTGACTGCATCACACTAAATATGCTAAACATTAATACGCCACTTAATGTTAAAGACAAAATGGATCTAATAAACTGTTTTGGCACAGATGTCGCATATTTAATTGCAAGTTTAAATGGAGAAAGAAATTCTCTCTTTTTATCTTTGCGTAACATTCTTAAGTTTTCCGTGCAACGAACTGCTTCTATTGGAGAAACTACAGATAATACACGAACAGGTTTTTCATAAGCTCCTGTAACTAGCACAATAATAAATCCTACGGAAATAAAAATTGTAATGCATGATATCCCATAAAATTTCCCTGGCAGAATTATTCCAATGATAATGGATAGAATAACAGCTGGCGGTAAACACCTCTTTAATAAAGTATGTTTTTCATAAGTAATTATATTTTTCAGTTGTTCCTTTGTTGCTCCTATCATTTTCAATCTAGCATAATCATTTATTTTCTCTACAGCTGATATATATACTATACTTCTGATTGAAACTCCTGTTGCAATGCTAATGACAAGCACAATCGTAAACATAACAACAAGCACCTGACTTGTAGTCCCAGAAATACTATGCATATCGAAATAAGTATTACACAAAAATATCATTGTGAAACTCAATAAACAGGTGGCCGCAAAAATTATCACACTAACCAGCCTATTTTTCAAAGAATTTTGAACCATATTATTTTTCGAAATAAGCTTTATGGTGCTTTTTTCAAGACTCTTCACAATACTATTCTCCCTTCTGTTGCTAAAACACTCTATTTTAGCAGTCATCTCTAATTGCCGCATCTATACTCAAATAATTATCTTATATACATTTCCTATCACGCTATGATTTTTCCATCAATAATCTTTACTATTCTGTCAGCCTGTTTCGCCATTTCTAAATCATGTGTTATCATAATAATTGTCTGATCATATTTTTTACTAGTTTCCCTTAATAATTGAAGTACTTTTTTACTAGTTTCTGAATCTAAATTTCCAGTTGGTTCGTCAGCTAAAATTACCGACGGTTTAGTTATCAATGCTCTTGCGATAGCAACTCTTTGCTGCTGACCGCCAGATAAGCTATTCGGCATTCTGTCTTTTTTATCTTCTAATTCTAAATACGTTAATACTTCATCCAAAAACTGCTGATCAACCTGCCTCCCATCCAGATGAAGAGGTAGGACAATATTGTTATAAACATTGAGTATCGGAACTAAATTATAATTCTGAAATATAAATCCAATGTGTCTACGTCTAAAGATTGTTAAGTCATCATTATTTCCTCTCAAATTTTGTTTCTCAATTATAATGTTTCCTGAAGAAGGAGTATCTAATCCTCCTATCATATGTAGTAATGTTGATTTTCCACTTCCCGATGGTCCTACCACAGCAATAAATTCGCCCTTTTCAACAGTAAGAGATACTCCATCTAGTGCTTTAATAATATTAGGTTTGTTACCATAATATTTTTTTAAATCTTTCACTTGCAAAACAGCCATAATTTTTCTCCTTTTTCCGCCAATGAAACATATTCTTTTTAGTAAAATTTTTAAAATACCACATTTGTATAATTAATCATTCCAAATTATATTCTTTCCAAAATATTCCTCAGTAAGCCTTTTTATCATAAAAGGGAGTATCTTTCAATTATCTCCCTTTTACGATAAACTTCTATTTATTCCCTAATGAGAATGATTTCTAAATATAATATCATTTATACATCAACTAATACTAACAGAATCATCCCGTCCCTATATATAAATAAGTCACCGCCTGCCCTATTTAATTAATATAGGACAGTACCGCATTATGAGATATTAAACAGTCTTTTTTACAGTCAAATTTTTTGTCTGTACTTCCGCATTTTTTGTAACCTTCAATTTTTTCATCAAAACACTTTACTCTTTCACTTTTTACAGTTACCTTATTAATTTCTTTCATTTTTATTCTCCTTTTCTTATGTATTTTAAAGACTCTAATTAATATAGGACAGTACCGCATTATGAGATATTAAACAGTCTTTTTTACAGTCAAATTTTTTGTCTGTACTTCCGCATTTTTTGTAACCTTCAATTTTTTCATCAAAACACTTTACTCTTTCACTTTTTACAGTTACCTTATTAATTTCTTTCATTTTTATTCTCCTTTTCTTATGTATTTTAAAGACTCTAATTAATATAGGACAGTACCGCATTATAAGATATTATGCAGTCTTTTTTGCAATCAAATTTTTTATCTGTACTTCCGCATTTTTTGTAGCCTTCAATTTTTTCATCAAAGCACTTTACTCTTTCACTTTTTACAGTTACCTTATTGACCTCTTTCATTTTTATTCTCCTTATTTGTTTTTTTAAGTTCTAATTGATGTAAGACAATACTGCATTATGAGATATTAGGCAGTCTTTTTTGCAATCGAATTTTTTGTCTGTACTTCCACATTTTTTATAGCCTTCAATTTTTTCATCAAATATAGTTTCTTTACTGACTAATTTTTCCCCTTTTCTACTATTCATTTTTTTCTCTCCATTTCATTAAAATTTGTATTGATTTACAATAAAGTTCAACCGCCCAAGGGCATCGCCTCCTTTAAATTATTTCTAAATTAATCAACATTATTGTTGAAATAATTCCTAAAATTTAATCCAAATTCCTCAATATGCTACATTTCTAATCGGATGAATTACACCGTTTATATAATATGGCATTGGTCCTAAAATCTTTGCATTCTTTTCAATTTCCTCAAGTTCTTCCAAATTATCCCTCACCAATTGGTTTGCCATCTTAGTATATAGACATGAGAAATCATCCGGACAATGAATATCATTATTCTCATGTAAGCTTGCTGCAAAGCAACCTTTACTTTTACAATTTTCATACTCTTTACATGATAAACATTTGGAATTATCAATATACTTAATATCTTTTAATTTCTCTCTAAGTAAAGTCCCAAACTCAGAAAATCCATCAAATACATTGCCTAAGCTATATTGCTGATCTAACAAACTTGGACATAAAAACATTTCACCTTCTACATTTATATAAAAGCTTATAATACCAGCACCACAAGAAAATACTCTTTTTGAGATATCTGTATAACTGTCAAAGGCATTTTCTATATAGCGCCACATAAAGTAATTATTATGGTGATAACAAGTTATATAATACTCCAGAACCTTTCTGTATATTTTAAACAAACAATTAAGTTCTTCTTTATTCCATTTGGTATCTGTATTAATGCCAGCATCAATATCCAAAAATCCTAAGTCTTCGTGAAAATGTTTTATAGTTTCCAAATGATGAGTATAATTATTTTTTGTAATTACAGCTGATGCTTGAACAGCTCTTCCTGTTTTCAACTCAAAATACTTTAAATAGTCTAAATTTTTTATGACATATTTATAGGATCCTGCGCCATTTACCATTTTTCGTGATAAGTCATTAACGTTCTCATTTCCATCCAAGCTGACCTTTAACGAAAATTTGTATTTTATTAAAAACTCTATAATTGATAAATCTAAAATCGTCCCATTTGTTGTTATAGTATATAAAAATTTAATTTGATTCTCTTTGCTATTAGCTTCACAGTAATAAACTATATTTTTTACTTTGTCGAAATCAAGCAAAGGCTCTCCACCAAGAAAATTAATTTTTATTATCCTATTCCTATGGTTTTCACACTTTATCCGTTCAATAGCAAACTCCACGCTTCGATATGCGATCCTATCATCCATTGTCTTATTGGTTTTATCACCAACATAACAATAATCACATGCTAAATTGCATTTCTTATTTATCTCTAACGTCATTGTAATCATTTTTAAAATATCCTTTCTTTAATCGTGCCCTCTGTAACCCAAAATATTTTACTAAAATATTTCATTTCATCTGGATTATGAGAGATTATAAAAATAATTTTATTATTTTTCATAGAATTTACTAACTCATAAAATGCCTCTCTACTGCTATTATCTAGCGATGCCGTCGGTTCATCAAAAACAATTACATCAGCTCCTGTTAATATCGCCCTAATTATGTCTAATCGTTTTTTTTGTCCTCCGGATAAGTTATTACCATTTGTTTGTAATTCTGTATTCCACCCACCAGGTAATTCATTTATATATGTATCTATCTGTAATTTTTTACATAAATAGAGAAACTCATCTTCATCTCTCTCCTGATTTAAAAATAAGTTTTCTTTTATTGATTCTTTAAAAAATAGTGAATCTTGAGGAACATATGCTATATGCCTCCTTATATCTGTTATAGAGAAATCTTCAATTTGTTGATTATTTACCTCTATATAACCACCACTTTTATCCACTAACCTTAGTAATATTTTAGTAATAGTTGACTTTCCACCTCCACTGTTACCAATCAAACCTATAACATCTCCGCAACAAACGCTAAAATTTCCAGTCTTTAAAACAGGATTTTTAGAATTCTCATAATAAAACTCGACATTATTCCACCTAATAGAATCTATTTTTTTCAGTGTCTTTTTTGAGTTTTCCACTTCCTTAGGTAAATTAATCACACTGTAAAAACGATCTATTGCGACTAAAGTTTCTTTATAGCCATTGAAGAAACTACTAATATTATTAATTGGTGTTATGAGCATTGCCTGGTAACTTGTTAATGTAATAATTAAACCAATACTAAAATTATTTAAAAAATATAAATTTCCTCCAACAAACCAAACAATTACAATTAATAAATATACAAGTAAAGCTCCTATGTATATATTCAAATTATATGTCAGTTCTAAACTAATATCAGCTTTATACTGTTGTGCATATACATTTCTAAATTTTTTATTAATCTTTCTGTATAGATTATAAATTTTTACGTTTAAAATATTATTGTATATATCCGAAAAATAATCTATTGTCTTTGCATTCGTCTTCATATATTTTTCTGAAAGTATGTTAACTTTTTCTCCCCAAAAATGATTATTTATCAAATACAAAAAGATTACGATTCCCGTAAAAATAAACACTTTCCAACTAATCAAGTATATTGCTAAACAAGTTAATAACAAGGAAAGAATGTTTGAAACTAGTTGCACTAAAGCCTCTCCTGTATTAGATGCAATAATTTCAATTTCATTTTCATACTTTGAAAGTACATTTCCTAACCCTTCATGCTTTATTGTTTCATATTTAGCTTTTGTAATGCTTTTCAACATATCTATCCGTAAACTCATCTTAATATTCTCAGTAATTTTATTTGATAAATAATTGCCTAAAACAGAGCATATAATAGTAAATATATATGCCAAAAACAAAATTGTAATATGAATAATAAATAGTTCTTTTTCCTTATTAGGTAATGATTTATCAATAATTTCTTGTGTAATCCTAGGCGTCATTAAAGCAAGTACGCTAGAAACAATACTAACAATAAAGATAAAAGACAATAATTTTTTTTCTTTTAGAACATATTTTTTAATTACGTTCTTATATTCTACATTTAACATCAATATCCTCACTAAAATAATCAGATTCACAAATCTGCTCGAAATTATTAACTACATATTTTAAATATTCGTTTAGTTCAAAAAAGTTATTTTTATAGTTATCCTTTTTAACGAACATTTCATAGTAAATAAGTACTTTTTGTAAACTACAGTCAATACTCTCTACTCTTTCGCCTTTATCATTAACACAATTAGCTGCACACTCTCCACAACAAAAATATTTATAAGGGCAAATCTTGCATTTTGGGATTTGATTTACATAAAACAAACTTTTTATTCCAGCATTTTTTTTCTTTTCTTCATATCGCTCTAAAACAATATTCACATCTTCTTTAATATTTCCCAAAACAAACTTTTCGCTTGTTAAATTAGGACACATATAAACATTTCCGTCCGGTGCTATTGTCAGCAAATCATCAACAGCCCCACAATGTTTTTTGGGACTTAAGTTAAAGGTGAGTGCATTAATAAAATTCTTATCCTCATATTTTTTATCAAGTACAAATTGTACTGCACGCTGATACAACTTAATTTGATCCAATACTTTAATTGAAAAATTTTTCCCTCTCCCCACAGGAGCAACAATTCTAAGTTGGAAAAATGCATTATATTGTGCCGCCATATTTAATGCTTCTTCAAGATATTTCATATTATAAGGCGTTAATACATACGAAAAAGAAAGTTTAACTTTTTTTGTTTTTAACTGTTCAAATAAAGGAACCATTTTTTTATATTGGCGTTCATTACAAAACAAATTCTCAATGCTGATTTCTATAACACCGACCCTTTCTACTAAACAGTCTATAAGTTTTTTTGATAAAAGAAGTCCATTGGTTTGGAATACAATATTTTCTTTTCCTATTAACTCAGCCATCTTTTCTACTAATTTTTCTATATTCTTCTTTACTAATGGTTCGCCTCCACTAATAACTACCTTCTTTAAAGATGGTTTTAACTTATCAATAAACTTTTGTGTATCGTTTATGATTTTCTCAACTGACAGCTCGTCTTCTGTAGTAACATCTGGTCCAGAATTTGCAGCACAAAAATCACAATTTAAATTACATTTTTTTGTTGTAATAATATGTAATGTTCCTATATCCTGGCTTACAGATTTACTATTAAAATCAAATGTTTCGATAAGTTTTCTATAAAATTTATCCTTATCTTTACTTTCTCCTTCATACACTTCTAAAGGCATCCTAACCCAATTCATATTATCTGAATTTAGTAGAATTACTTTTCCATTTGAAATATATCTAAAAATTTGTCTCATCATCTTCACCTTCTTCTAACTTTTTAATAAAATCGCTAACTTCAATTTTGTGAGTTTTTGCAAAATCATACACTTTCATAAAACGAAATATTTTATTACGAAACATACTAGTAAATACTATACAATTATGTCGATATAGTATTTGTTCTAATCTGCAGGTTGCTTTACTTACTTGATTCAAATAACCAGTTAAGCTATAATTTTTAAATCCACATCTTTTTCCGCTACAGGAAAAATCTATTTTGCAGTCACAAATACTACAAGTTTCTTTTAAATGCTTTCTTATGAGCGAAATAAATTTTTCGTGACTAATTCCAGAATAAATATTTCCAATTTCCCATTCTGGATCTCCCGCCACATAATTGCAGGGATAAATATTCCCTTTACAGTCAACTACAAAATGGTTTTCAGTTCCAGCAGAGCAAAAGCAAACTTCTCTTTTTGCAATAAAAGTCGATATCTTAAAATCATAAAGATTAATCACTTTATTAGGGTCTTCAACGATGTTTTCTAGATAAAACTGATCTAGTTTTGTCATTTCTGAATCTAGTAATTGCATACTATTTTCGGACCAAGATGTAAATTCGTCTAATCCTATATAAATACGTTTCACTCCCATTTTTGAAAAAAATCGTATATTATCCATTAAATATTTAACGTTATTATCAGTAACTGTCATTCTTACATTAAATTTCTTATTATTTCTTATCAAATACTTAATCTGGCTAATAATATATTTATAATAATCTTTTCCAGATTTACTTTTTCGGTTAAGATCATTTGTTCTTCGATCCCCATCAATGCTAATAGATAATTCTATTCCTGTAGTAAATATAGTATCTAACACACTCTTATCTAATAAAGTAGCATTTGTAGTCATTTCAATATTAAATTTTTTCTTTGGATATTTTTCTGATACAAGATTTGTGATTTTATAAAATGCTTTCTTGTTAAGTAATGGTTCTCCCCCTAGAAGCATTAAATCTATCTCTTCATCCTCATGTGCCAAATTACAGATAAAATTAATTGTATCTTCTACCGTTTTTTCATTCATTATAGATGAACATTTTTTTTCGCCTTCGTAACAATATTTACATTCTAAATTACATCCTTCTGCCAACAATAAAGTACATTCCATGACCTCTACTCCTTAATTGTAAATACTCACCAATCTGTTACTGTGATCCTTTGTAATCTGATACCTCTCCCAAATATTAAAATAAGGTAAAACAGTAATAATATCATTCCCACATAAATAGCATTGCTTGATGACTTGCCTAACCTTATTTATATTTGTAATACTTTCTACATAATCACCTAATCCCCAAAAGATAATTTTTTCTTTTGATAATACCGTTTGCACATTATCATCTGTACAAATTTCCACTGATTTTGCAATGGTTTTTAGATAATTAATAATGTTATAATCATTTTCACTCATCAAACCACAAACCACATATAAAACCTGTTTGTTTATAGTAACAGCAAATCTATTGCTTATAGACTCGACTACTATTTTTTTCATATTTTCCTCTTTCAATATTCCCTTCAGATTAGAAATAAGTTCTTGTTTATCTCCACCTTCTTTATACAAATTTGCGAGAATCCCTATTAAATACGGGACAAGATAACTGTTACCTTCTCTTATTTTTATTTCCTTTTCCCACAAATACAAAACATTAAAATTGAATATAACTTCATTCTTATTAACGCTGCAATATGCTTTTTGCCTTATATCATTATCAACCGATATAATCTCTGAAAATTCTGCCGGATAAGCCATCTTATTCTTTTCGTTGGCTTTAGCTGCGACAATTAAAATATTATTACGTTTAGCTTCAAGACATATCTCATGCAGCATACTTATAATACTTTCATTATTTGATGCATATCCTAAGCTTAAATTAATAAAATCAACTTTTTGATCTATACATTTTTCTATAGCAGTTATTAAGTCAATAGCATTTCCCTTAATATTGGAATCTAAAATCGGTATTGCTGTAATATCTAAGTAAGGATTTAATGATAACAATACGTTTGCAACTTCCGTTCCATGAAGTACAGAAGTTTTATAATCTGCATTACAAAAATGAGTTTTATCAAATATTATTTGGTCTGTTCTAATTTCTGTATCAATAATCCCTATTTTGATCATTTTTTTCCTCTTATAATTTAGTATTAAATTTCTTTTCGTTGAAATTATTATATCTCTATCTTAAGCTAATACTTAATAATAGAATAAAAGGCCGTATAACATGAATAATCGTTTCATTTAATATTTTTGTTTACGTTAGTTCAGTAATAAGTGTACCGTCGTGTTCATTTTTGCCTATATATAAATCATTGATACCTAATTGAATGATATATTTTCCTTATTGCCCTTCCTGCATCTTTCACGATTTCTTAAGATCTAGGCACTGTTTCCCATCCCCTGAAATCAAATTATCTCATGCTCATATCAAATAGTCGGATCCTAGATTTCCGAGAAGTGTTCCCCCTAGGCATCCGACTCCATGCTTTCTTACCATCTTGAACCATACTTGCTCTACTTATTTTTCTCACATTCTTAATTTTGCTCTTAGTATTCAATTATTAACTGAAAATTCTAGAATCCAACAGCAAAAAAGAACAGCATGCCTAAAAACACACTAGAACTAATATGACTCAAAGTCGAGAATGAAAACGTCAATACTAAGAATTGAGGAATAAAAAAAACGCATCTCAATAGAAAGAAAGATGGACCGCGCAACTCAAAGGGAAAAAGCAGCATTTGTCAAAGAACTTAGGGAAAAGGGTGGAAATTAAATCATCTGCAAAAAGCAGTAGACATGACAAGATTGATCTGTTACTATGGACCAGTAATTCTGATACCGTAAATCTTCAGGAATTATCAGAAAAAATCGAAGGTATATTTTAATCGCTATAAAAAACGATACGGAATACAAAGGAAACATAGAAAATTTATAATCGTGTCTATAGAGTAAATCAAAAGAGAATTCAACACCTAATGCACAAAATGAGATTAAAGGAAGAGAAACCTAAGAAGAATAATCTTTCTTCTCTTCTTTTAGTTTCCCCACGAAACAAGCATCAATATTACACCCTTAGTTCAATATTTTCTTCAGAACAATACTTATTATAGCGAACTCGGTATAGCTCGAGCCAAGGCTCAGTATCAGCATGCTTACTTTAGAAATACTCTTAAAGATTATGGAATCATCCAGGCCATGTCAACGAAAGAGAACCTCTACAATAACTGTATCATAAAGACCTTCTTTGAAATGATGAAGAATGAGATGTGCTATGGAAAACAAAACACTACAGATATTTGATAAATTTTAAAGGGTGCTGAAAAAATATACAGATTATTACAAGCATGAGAAAAACCAGACTAAAACAAAATGGATGCTCTCTGCTAAGTACAGAGAAACATCCATATGTTGGACCTCTGCCATAAATTAATGTGTCCAAGATTCTAGGTGCAATCACAACTGAACAGGGCTTATTGGAATTTTGATTTTTCAGCTACTGATATGAGTCAATATATTGTTTATGAAATATTACCGTTATATATTGCTTATATTTAGGATTATAGTATTTACACACTATTTAAAAATTTATATCATTCTTTTGTATCTTTCTTCATTTCTGTCTTAAGTGCATTTGGGATTTTAGGATCAAACATTCCTGGAATCATACATTTACCAACAGCATGTTTTCCCATATTGATTGCTAAATTACCAAGATTCTTTTTTAAACTATTTTTCATTTTTGTTCTTCCTTTCATATTTGATGATTTAAGTATAAACTATAGCTTTGTTATATTATTAAGTTTCGAATAAAATATCTTTTTTATAGAAAAAATGTAATATTTGCAGTGGAGTTCAACGTTTATTCAGTAATAATCGTTGATTATTATCAGGCACATTATAACAAACTATTTTTTCGCTTTTAAGACATAATAAAAGAGGTCTTGGCATAAGGGAATCTGACATATTTTCCATGAGATTGTTTTACCCTGAGACCTCTTGTGTTATCATATAGTTTTGTAACCATGAAATAAAAAAGCAGAAATCTCCCCGTCCAAAGTTTGATTCCTGCTTTCACCCAAATATAGCTTATGCTACATTGATACATACCTATGATAACAATTAAAACATAAAACTACAACCTTATTTCTCAGGATTTTTACAATAAAACGATAGATTCTCTTGATCTTAACCTTGTTTCCTGTATCTGTGTCCACTCCGGCTGTCTCATCCGTTATGGCTCTTACAGACGCAAGACCCAGCTTACTGACAGGCTCCTCTCTCTTTCAGTCGTTCGAGTGTACTGCAAAGTCTGTAGGCATACCCACGCACTGTTCCTTTCATCTATGATCCCTTATTCACAGATTCCTCTGGTTCTGCACGTCCGTCTGATCCAGGCTATGGACATGACACCGGATTCCGGAACATACTGGCAGAACAGTACAGTACCCTGCGCCTAAGCATCCACGAACCTTTCCGCCAGAGAATTGTCATGAATTATAACCTGGAAGGCATGACAAAAAACAGCAGAAGGGCATTCTTATGTTACTGCCAAACTGAATGGTGCTGGATGCACCCAAACGGTATTCGAAGATAACGCACTTGAAGCGATCCTCAATGCTGCGAATGGGACTCCACGTATGATCAACAAACTGTGCAATGCAAGTCTGTTGGTTGGAAACAGCTCAAATTTAAATATCATAACCGCCGATGCCGTTATGCAGGCAATCAATGACTTCGAACTCGGATAGCTTTAGAAACCATCATGTAAAATAATCTGCATGATGGTTTTTACTCATAAAATAGTGCGCCGAAAATCCCCAAAACTATATGCTTCATACCATGATCAGACACTCCAAAAGATCTGTTTTAATCTGACGGAGAGGGCAGCGTTTAATTTGCCGAATAACAGTTGATTTCAAAAACTATAAGTAATATAATATAAATGTCTACTAGAAAAATGTGAAAGGATTTGGTTGTTACAATGAAAGTAATACAAATACTACCATATGTTTTATGTGTTTTTTCCTACTTACTTCCCATTTACTGCTTTCTACCTTTTAAGTTGAAATTAAAGCAGATAATTGTTTTATCTACTATATTGCTGATTAATATACTTCTTATTGGTTTTGTCTTGGGCAACATGGGTGTTATTCTTTTAATTATAAGCACATGTGTATATATTGCCTCACTTAATCCTAATCGTATAATAAATATTTGTGTCTTTATTGCAACTTATCTTTTTTGTGTGCTGTGGGATAATTTATTTTCTTTAGTATGGGATATATTCATCTATCCAGTTGCTGATTTACAGTCTCACTTAACCTATTACATTGTTTATATAATTTCATATATCTTACTTTTAGCCTGTATTTGTCCAATATTAGGCCGATTGCTCTATCTAGTAATTCATAGAATACACACTGGCCTTTCGAAACAGCTGTTATTACTTATAACTACAAATCTACTCACCTGTTTGTTTATTTTTTTATTTAACATAGCAATCGGAGATTATATTGGATATAGTCGTAGCGTTATAACCTTTAACTGTATTTTATTTGCCTGTTACTTTATAATCAGCACTATTTTAATTGTTAACATAATAAAATCCCATATGGAGAAAGTAAATCTGGATATACGCCAAGACTCTTATAATCGATTGCAAGAATATACCAATCAGATTGAAAATATGTATTCATCTTTAAGATCATTCAAACATGATTATTCCAATATAATGCTTTCTATGTCCGGGTACATTGAAGCAAACGATATGGATGGTTTAAAAGAATATTTTGATAAAGAAATCCTTCCATTAAGTAAAGAAATCACTAAGAATACTGCACATATAAACCAACTGATGAATATCAAAACTACAGAACTGAAAAGCATTATATCATCCAAGTTATTATATGCAATAGAATTGAATATCAATGTCAATATAGAAGTAACAGATGAAATAGTTTCTCTTCCAATCGATACACTAGATTTATGCAGAGTCATTGGAATCTTTCTAGATAATGCAATTGAGGCAACATTAGAAACTGATCAACCATCAATTCGCTTTGCTCTGATTAACCTGGAAACAGAATATATATTTGTCATTTCCAATACCTTTTTGGAAAAGGGAATCCCTTATGCTGCTTTAGCAAAACCCAATGTATCTACTAAAGGGGCAAATCGCGGAATAGGTCTTTATAATGCACATGAAATTATTTCAAGATATAATCACGCATTTCTGGATACCGAAATTCAAGATAAAATCTTTGTGCAACGCCTTCAGCTTTCTAAATCACTTATATAAAAAGGCAAAATTATTATAAACCACTCCCCATCAAATAGACAATCGAAAAACATAAAGTTTTCCTGCCAGCAGAGATAATCTGTTGGCAGTTTTTATGCTACCCACAAATAAATTTCAAATTTTCCATCGATTGCAAAACTACGATGTAACATTGCAGACTGTTATGATTATCTATAATAATCTTCTATCATTTTCATAAATGTTTCTCTATTTGTAAATCGTTTCCTACTGTAGCGTTCTCTTTTAAAATCGCCCAGAAGCCTTTCATTGAACCATTATCAATACGCTTTGCAACACTGGATATACTCTGTGTTACATCTGACGCTTCCAGTTTTGTAGATCATGTCAAGATTTTTGCAAAAGTATAATTCTACTATTTGATAACTGACAGTCAACCGGCTATGATATCAGACGACAGAGCATCCTCTGCCCTGAAAAGATGCTCCACATTCATGTAGCGTTTGGCATCCGGTTGATTACTGCTACATGACACAGTCTGGTATCATACAAGTATTAAAGTATTCTGCCCATCGAGAAAACACCGATTGCTTTTGTCCGGCATTTAATCTCACGGCTTAAATACTCAATGGTGTTGTTTATCCAAATCCAATTCCAGTATTGAGTAGGAAAATCTATATAAATTATCAGGTACGGCACTTATCTTGAGTTGAACAAAAATCTTTATTTTTTGAAGTAACTATAAGCGCATCTGCTCTAAACAATTGATATAATGAGATCAACTCATAAATTCTTGCATTATTAATTTCCTATCGCTTTCCTTCAGTACTTACAGTAGCTGTCCCTTTTAAGCATCACAGGGCAATATCCACTTTTATTCTAAAAAGAATGTTGCCTTTCTTCCCATAAAATATACTCCCTCCTGAATAACAAGCTTTTGTTATTTCACTTGTCTATTTAGAAGGGAGCATGTCATTAAGCATTCCTATTTTTTATATATGATGGAAAAAGTGAAATAGTTTCAAATACTACAGCCACAAATAGTAGATATGGAATATGTCCTATTGTTTTTGACATTATAATGGTTACTGTTAAATATATTAACACCAAAAATCCAGTTCTATTTCTCAATTTTTCATAATTTTCCTCTGAAATAGGATTATTCTCCGTACCCTGCGGTCCAATAACTAAGAGAATAAAAAGACAAATTAAATAAACTAAAATAGTATGAATCAACTCTATATTTAGCTGTTTAGAAATCTGAACACCTACTACTACAAATATTCCTGTTCCAATTAGACATGACAAACTTTTTTTAAAATGAACTCCTCCTGCGCTCATTTTAAGTCCTCCATATGCTGCTAAAATGATAACTGCTTCAAAAAAAATCCCCATAATTCCTGAAACTAACAGAATCGTTCCAACCATAACAATGTTATGAATTATAATTTGTAACCCTAAACTCATTCTCATTCGGTCAACATCACTCCAAATAGTTTTATCTGTATCCAGATATTTTACAATTCGATTTGCAATTGTTTCCATCTTGATTCTCTCCTTTCTAGCTAAAATAATAACAGAATTAAAAATATCAACTGTAAATTAATAATAAACGTTTAATTTCGTTGAATAAATGTTTAAATAGAAACAGTTATTCGTGGAAAAATGACACTTTCTTTTTTTCTTTAACAATGGCTTAGATTATTGTATAATGATAATGAAAAATAATAAAAATAAGGAGGGGATACTGAATATGATTGACATTTTCATCTGTGAAGATAACAAAAAACAGTTAGATCTCTTTACAACATATATATCAAATTTAATTCTTATAGAAGGTTTTGATATGAAGATTGTTCAAGCTACTTCTGATCCACATCAGCTTCTCAAAGAAATTTTAACTGCCGAAAACACCGGGCTTTTCTTTCTTGATATTGATTTAAGGTCTGATATGAATGGTCTGACTCTAGCACAGCGGATCCGACAAATTCAGCCTCGATGTTTCATTGTTTTTATTACTTCTCATTCGGAGATGAGTTTTCTCACTTTTCAATATAAAGCTGAGGCACTAGATTTCATTGTAAAAGATTCTGCTGAACACATAAAATCTAAGATTCATGAATGTCTACTAGATGTAAATAGTAAATACACTTCATCGAACAATAATGTTACTCGAACCTTTACAATTAATCAAAATGATAAGCGTATTGTAATCGATTATAATGATATTATTTTCTTTGAAACGTCCAACAATATCCATAAAATTATTCTTCATGCAAGAAAACGTGTTATCGAATTTACTGGACAACTAAAAGATATTGAGCAACAACTAGACTATCGATTTTATAGATGCCATACATCGTATATAATTAATAAGGATAATATTACCGATATAGACTTCAAAGAACTACTGGTTCATATGAACAATGGAGAAACATGTCCTGTTTCTGTGAGAAAAAAGAAGGGATTAAAAAAATTAGTGAGTTAAAAAGAAAAAGCTCAAATTTTGAGGGTATGAAGAAAAGTCTCATACCCTCACATAAAATAGGAAGTATAGGCAGCATCGGTCTGACGGTGTTACTAAAATTTCTTCTTCTCTTTCTTCCCAAAATTTTTCTTGTATCTATGGGATTAAGCTTTTAGTTTCAACAACCACTGGTGTATAAATCTAAGTAAGATACACGACATCCGTTTCCACAAAAGTTCCTCCTAGTACTCCTATGGAAGTTTTTATAAAATTTTACAGTTTTATTAATATCAATGACGTATGAATACAGATCTTTTCATTTTTTCAGAACGATTCTTTTATATCTAGCTTTTACATTTCTGTATTCTTCTAAAACACAATGCAAAACCTCCTTCTGGTTTATTGGGATTTCCGCATTGGCTGTTACCAGACCGTCCACACATTGAAGCACCATTGTTTCATTGTAATAAACTTCAAATCATAAATCATATCCTCCATTGCTTATTTTCCATTTTCCCAAAGAATAATTTCCTTTCCAGCTATGCTCTTCAAAGGTTTTCAATAACAAACGCAGTTGGTAAAGTTCCAAATCATTCTGCTTTTGAATCGCAGCATCCTCCAATAGGTTTATTATTTTCTTCATATCCGTTCCCATAAGATTCCCTACAGCTGAAAGGATCTTTTTTAAATCGTCATATGCTTTTTCCCCTTCTTTTGTAAATGGACTTTTCGATTTTTTCTCTTCTGAATATGGGATTTGAGCCCCTAGTCTTTTTAGAATATCTTCCAAAGATGACAGTTTCCAATTGCTGTTTATTTCCCTTTCCTGCTCATAATCACGGCAAACACTACGCAGCCTGCGTATCGCCTGCTGGCATGTTAGAAGTTGAGTTTCTAATTGTTCCAGTTCTTTATTCTTCTCTTCCAATAATTCTTCCATACAATTCACACATAATGTCCTCCTAAAAATCAAATATGTGCTGTATCCAGCATTTCCAGACACAGTACATGTTCTAATTTTATAACTTCCAAATACAGACTATTTATTATGTCTCTATACCTATATCTCCTTCCCTTTTCATAATACAATATTGAGTATCTGCTAAAGCACAATCCACACATCCCCTGTAATAGAAACAATCGCTGCATCCTTTTATTACTGGCATGTATCTTTCTTCATACTCTTCTCTGTTAGCTGAAGGACAGCTTCCATCTACACAGGCAACTCCGACATAATTTCTACATCTTTCTTTCATTCAATATCCCACCTTTAAATCCAAATTCTGTTTAGCTCTATTTTGCACTCTTTACACTGCTCAGGATCTTTTTTATAAATAGTTCCGCCAATACCATCTACAACACCGATAGCCCAACTATATCCTTCTCCATCTCTAAACTTTCTGGGTTTCTTGGTAATAGCTCTATCTGTACCAGATTTGATAGTAACTTTTTCCTCAGTTACCTTCGTGACCCTATATTCTTTCTCGATTCTCCTATTCTCTGTACTGCTCCATACTTGAACCGTATAGGTCTCTCCCACTTTAAAAGGATGCGGATCCACCTGTACTGTAGCAGAAACAATCTTATCAATTTCAGAGTATGCTGCTTTTAAAAAGCATCTATCCTGAACATCCATCACCTCAAAGGTAAAATAAACTTTTCCGGTTCCTATTACTTTACAGTTTCCCCATCTGCGGATTTCCACAATATATCCAACTTTAATATTGTCCTTCGAAAAGATTATACCACCCACTTCTTCTAAGCATTTATGATAATAAACTGATTTACTGATAGCATTTTCTATAATTAATTCAGCTTTTTCAATCCATTCTTGTACTATCTCTGGTGTAATAATCTCTCCATTGTAACGCTTATAGATTTTACCTGCTTCCATCTGTTTCAGCATTTTGCAATATGATTCCAAATTCTTTTTCTGTGCTCGGATTGTCTTTTCTGCTTCCTTAATCCGCCTATCAATAAATCCCTTATCTGTAGGCTTCGTTCCTGCTGCTGTATGTCGAGCTGCCTCTGCACGTTCCGCATAATATTCCGATTTCTTAAACTCATCAAAGCCTTTTTCCCATGCTGCGAACATCTTATTTCTCCTGTTAGAAAAAGCACGGCCAGCACTGCTATTTATATTGGGCTGTGTAAAAAAGGCAACATCTCCTCTCATATCCTCTATAGGTCTTTGTAAGCTTTTGCCTTTATCACAAGCTCTTTGAGACCTGTCATCGTATCTTTCTGCCCTCGTTTTTGCCCTTTCCGCTTTGCGTTCCATCTGCTCCTCAAAGGTTAATGTTTCACCAACGTTCTCCCCCTTGACAAGACCTATTTTTTTCGCTACAGCTTCTGCATGCCATAAATTAGGAAACTTTGCCCGGCTTACCCAGGCCCCATGCTTACGGCTGAAAAGAAAGTTGCTTTTAATTTCTTTCTTCAATTCATCTGGCAGCGCCACATAATCCTCTTTCTCAAAATACAATTCCAACTTCTGGGTTTCCATATTCATAATATATTCGCTCATATTCTATCTCCTCTTTTAACCTATACAGCCAGAAGAATTTTTCTTTTGGCTGTAGTAACAAAGCTTCACGTTTCCATCTAATTACCCATATTCTTAAGATACTACAAAAGAAATCTATTTTATTTCACATCAATTATCTGTATTACCTTTCCGTTTCGGATTCAAACGGTATACCACCTAGGATATCATCCATATTCCCCACTCTTTTTGACCTCCATTCCTGATATCTTTCATATCGCCTTACCAGCGCATTAATACTCTCAGACCGGAAATGACACCAAAACCTTTCTCCGTTTTCATCTTCAGCGCAAACTCCTATATCCAATTTATCTCCTGAAAATATTGCCGTCTTAGGAATGATATCCCTGCAATGTCCTAATATAGACAACTTTTGACGGACACATGCCTGTGCCAGCTCCCATGGATTACTTGACAGCCATGCATTGTACATCTCATGACAGCCTATTTCATCCCGTTGCATGACCTTTTGAATGTCTTGGACTACGTCTTTCGCTTTTCCATTATATTTTTCACGAATTTCTTCGTCTGTTAGTTCGATTAAAAATACTGCATCCGAATTTATTTTTTCTTCTCTTCCTCCGGGATTCCACATTTCCACTGCCACAAATGCCGGATTCACTTCTTTAACATAGGCAGTAAAACCAGAAGAAGTATTCATATATTTAATACCGCTGATCTTCTGCCCTTTTTTCAAATGTTTATATGTCACTTGTTTTTCTTCAGTCATAATCCACCTAAAGATTTTTATGTTAATCTGTATGCCACCAAATAAGCATTCTCCAATGTCACACATCCTTCGACATGTCTTTCGTCTTCTTTTTGTGAATAGCTCATCATTCCTACATAGTCCCGGACAAGTGTAAGCTGCCCTGGGAAATATGGATGTTCTATCACTTTTCATCTGACCTTTCTTTTTCCTTTTTCTACTGTAAAAATTTTATTAAGTTGCATTTTAACGAAACTCCTCCTAAATCATATATCTTTTCATAAATCATTTAAGTAACACATGACACTACAGTCTGGTATAATTTCATCTTCCATTCTTCCTCTCCCTGGTTCCAGTTCATCTAAAAATATTCCATTGATACAAGAATGTCCAATCTCTCGTTCCAGTTTTGCCATACGCTCAAAAACTTCTGGAAAATCTATTCTGATCTTATTCCAATATCCCATTCCTCCTTTCACACAGCCGATGCAATTATTATTTCGATATCCTAGATCGTACATGGCAAGATCCAGATGTCCCAGTTCTACAAACTGCGGAAACAATAAGGAAAGCGTATAATTTTTTCGTTTCCAGAACATTTCTGTAATCTCTTCACCTGTCAAAGAAAAGTATGCTGACAAATACTGTTTGAACTGTTCAGATGTGTAGGTATTTTGCTGCAATGTTTCCAATACCCAGTTTTCAAAAGCATCTGGTGTAAGTATCTGTTTCAGTTCATGCTATTTCGTATCTGTAAGATCAATCAAAAACCAATTGCTATGCCTTTCTCTATAATTGTCACATTCGTATAGCAGCTGATATGTTTTTATATTCTGGACTTCCAACCTGTAATAAAGGTAATCCATGATACCGTTCTCCCCTTCTAATCGCACTGGAAAAAAACGATACTTTTCAAAGAGGTTTCTACAAAGTTCATACGCTTCTTGAGAATAATCTTCCTGTCCACTCAAAAATAAAAGACATGTTTCAACCGCCATTCGTTCTGCAGTCATACCATCTATTTTAAGTTTTGTGTAAAGGTCGGTCTGAAAAAGCAATGTCATACTAAGAAACATAATCTCTCTTTTCGAGTATCCTGCTTCTATTAGCTTTTTCCTTGCCGTACTGCCTTCTTTTGCATAACAGCATGGAAGCCGGAACAGATATTTTAATACTTCTATATCTTTATTTATGGTAATTTTTCAACTTGCATGAAAATTTTTCCGTAAGTCAGATATAGACTTCTTTATAAGCATAAACTGAGAAATTACGTTCTGTTCCAAGCAGCTGGTTCAAATCGTGTTTCCGCGTCTCCCAAAACTCATCATCATACACAAACATATGCAGCATAAAAAGCAGTTCCTGCAGCTCCTGAATAGGACAATTGCACATTTTCTGATACAATTTTGATTTTTCCTTGTCATCACAGAGATATAGGATCCCCATCATATAAATATCGTTTTTTGCAAGAATTCGTCTGAACTTTTTCCAAAATGAAGCCTTCTGCTTTCCAACAAACATACCGGCATTTTGAAATTTCCTGGTTTCTGCAAGCGCAAGACCAAGTGAGCGTAATTGTTCCACCTTGACCTCCATTTTTTCTTCCAGACGTTCCAAAACCTCTCCCGGATAATGCAGACCGTATCTCTCTTCCACGCCCTGTTCAGGACAGCTGAAAAATAGAGCATGGTCCTGAAATTCTCGATATGCCTGTTCTCTGTTCGTATTTTCTGAAATCTGAGAATCAAATCTACCATTTGACAGTAAAGCTCCACATCAAAAATATTTTCAAAAAATTTTTGTAACATTACATTCCTTCTTTCTTTTAAGGGAACCGCAAAACGGTTCCCCCTATCCATCCATAAACATCCGTAAATTTTATCAGGCTGCTATCACCATCTGCTCTCTACGGAAACACTGCTGTTCTATCATGCTTGTGTTTTCCAGGTTATGTACTTTTTGATATCTCTCTGCTTCTCTATAAGTAGTGAACGTAACTGCACTTTGAAACTGGTCTGAAAAAACAGTTCCCGTCCAATATTCTGCTAACCCCTCTAACTCGTACTTATGCGAAAGCAGTACCCACAAAATTTCACAAATCCATGCTTCCAATCCAACGTAGCATAAATGCTGGCTGATACACTCTGCCGCCTGCTGTTTGCTACGAAAACGTATTGCCCGTTCCAGCGGGGAACTTCGTATACTTTTTTTGTTATAACCGCTCAGATATTTTCCCGTTTCTAGCTCTATGATATATCCACTGGAAAACAGCTGATCCATATCCATAGTTTCATTTTTATCTCTTATTTTTCCCGCCATATTCATTCGTGTCCTCCTTTCCAAAATAAAAACAGCCTGTTTTTGGCTGCCATTCTTTTATCTCCGTATTCGTTTTAATATTTCCCTCGCAAGTATAACCGTAAGCGTGTCTAGATCCGAAATATTCAGATACCCTTCCTGATAAATTCTTTCAATCGTTTCCTTATCATCTCCAATTGCAGCCGCCATCACGATAATACCCTTTGCTTCTAGTTTCTTTTTGATATTCCGAATATCTGCTTCTGCCTCTTCCCCACAATACAATGCACCATTGGGGCGGCCGTCACTGATACAAAATAAAAGCTTTGTCCGTTCCGGTCTTCTGGCTAGTTTTTCACCTGCATAGATTAATGCTGCCCCGTCTCTATTAGATCCTGCCACATCTATAGATGCGATACGATAACAGTCATTTCTGTCCGGCTCAAATTCTGCAAGAGAATGGAAAGTCACAAGTTCTTTCCGTAAAGTTCGCCCTTCTCCGTTCGTATGGTGTCCATAAACCAAAATCGGAATTCCCACGCTGATACAGAACTTATACAGGCACAGACAACAACATCTTGCCTTTTCCAAGCGCCTTCCCCACATGGAAGCTGACAAATCCATCAAAACTACAACCGCTGCATTTAATGTCCTTGCAGGCTCTCTTTTCTGATAAAAACGATGAAATGGATCATAAAGCATCTGCATATTGATGGAAGTCCCAAAAAACAATTGTTTTTCCTTACGTTCCCCTTGCTGACAGAACGCCGGCAGCAAAACCGCATTCATTTTCCGTACTGTCTGTTTGATTTGTGGCTCTAATAGTTCATACCGCATGATATCCCGTTGGCTTATCTGGGACTTACGTTCCACTATCATTTTCACTTTTTGGTGATCGCCATTAAATTCTGTACCGCATAACTCCTGCGAAAGTTCCTTTAAAATTTCTGCATTATATGTTTTTTCTGCTTTGGACTCTGCAATTTTTTCTATACACCGTAACAACTGTTCTTTTGTTTCAATTGGCTTGATTTCCATCTCCTTCTGCTCCCTCTTGAGTTCTGCCGGAGTGTTATTCATTCCTGTTTCCTCTTTGGAACAAAGAAAATCCGGAAGTTCGCTTTTAATTTTTCCCCATTCTTCCTGAACCTTCTGCTCTGTGTTAGATGAAACGGCATCTTTTCCATCACTTTCCTTTTGCCCGTTTCCATTCTTTTCAGAGGGCTGTTCTTCCTGTTTTATATTTTTCTCCATCTCTTCTATCTCTGTTTTCAACAATTCCCAAATCAACAGAAGAAGTCTGTTGACCGCCTCCAGACGTCCCAATGGTTCTTTACATCTGACTCCGGAATCAATAACCGGTTTTGTCTCTTCCAGCAAATCAAGTAAAATATCTGTTTCCATCTCCCAGTTATTTACCGTTCCTGTCAGGGAATATTGTGCCATCAGATTTAACATCACTGATATCTTTCGGTATCCCTCTTTTAATTGGACTTTCATACTGGGAACTCTCTCCATGTTCCGCATACGGTTCTGTAAAATTCCACGCCTGATACTTCCCGGATACCTTCTGCACATGATTTCTTCTATATACACATCTTCAATCATATTCTGGATAAATGCGGCAGTCTCTGTCATTATATATTTTGCAGCTGGATGATCTCCAGTAAGAAATTCTTGAATTTCCATCATCTGTTCCTGTCCAGTCCAGTCTTGTGGAAGCGGCAGCTGTATCATCCATCTTCCTTGCCTCATTTCATCCAGATAGGTTTTTCGGAGTTCAAAATCTGATAAGTTCCAGTGTCCGCACTCATGTCCCAAGATACCAACGATACTATCACTTCTTAATGCAAGCGTTGGAAAACTCATAGTTACCTGATTTGCGATATTGAGTAGCACCCGTAAACTGGAACATCTTCCTCCATAAGGTTCATTTGGTTCTTTTACAAGATTCACCGTTTTCAAAGTCCCCGCCGTTATTTCATAGGCAATCGAATGTAACATTGTCCTGTAATCCGCCGATTCAAAAACTTCATAATCCTCCAGGTTTTCTTTTTCTTCCTGCACACGTTGTTTCCATTCCTGATAATTTCTCATAGTCCTCCTTTATGCCGCCTCTTCAAAAGCCGGCTCAATGAATGTACTTAAAATAGTGTCCCTTTCTTCTGGAAATGGAGAAACTTTACTAATTACAGCATTTACTGCTGCTTCCAAAACATCTTTTGATGTCATATAATTCCACACCCAGTTTTCCAGTTCCCGATATCCGCATACACCGCCGCGTATCTGCTTATCCCTCAGATATTTCTTGATTTTACTGATGGCTGCTGCCATCTGGTAAATCAGCTCTTTTTCCTTGCAGCCTGTTTTGAAAATGGCACGTTCCGCCATTTCTTCCACACTCAATTCTTTCCGGTGCTGTACCAGATGCATTCTTGACAATACTGATTCATTGAACATCTGGCATCCGATATAATCCATGTTTGTTGTCATGATCACCACCGTATCCGGGTGTCTTTCTATTACTTCGCCATTCAGTAGGTCTGTTTTTGCGTCGTCATCAAATAGAGCATTCAGTCGAGTAAGGGTTCCCGGCTTTTCAATCATAGCAACTTCCTGAATTTCTATTACCGCCGGCATCCGGCAGGCCTGAATGATTGTAGATTCTGTTTTCACGAAGTCCTTTTCCATTTTCGCCTGTTTATATCCCTGCTGAACTGCTGCATTCAATATTTCACGAAATGCGGTTGCTTCATCAATTTCCATCTGGTAGTTCCCTGTCAACACTGCCAAAGCAGAAGCGGGATCTATCTGAAAATCTTCATATGTCGGCAATTCACTTTCTGATATCTTTGCAGTCGTATCTACGTTTGGAACAAGAGATACCATAAGGCTCACCTCTTCCGTTCCCGGTCCGCATGTAAATACAAACCGAGGATACCCAAGCAGCTGTGCAATAATCTTTGTGTCTGTTGTTTTCCCTGAACCAGAATCCCCTTCCATCATAAAAAGCCGGGAAGGAGTATTTACAATCATGGAAAGAATTTCTTGTGTAGCCGTATTCACTTTGTAATCATCCGGTAACTTTGGAATCAAGGCCTGATACTTTTCCTCAACTTCCTTCCCCTGATAATAAAACGCTTTCAGTTCCCCGATTGTTGATTCTGTAAGCTGTCTTTTTGCTGTCAGCAGTTGAAACACCCCTACCTCTGTCTGGTTTGCACCATATAAACCGGATTTCAACCGATAAGACTCAATAAACTCACAATTTGTAAACTGTGGCTCCCCTATCGGTATTCCGCCATCTTCTAATGGAAGACAGGATTCCACCCGCCGGTACAAATTGTCACAACAAATATACGCACTGGACAGAAACTCCTCTTCATCTATTTCTTCATTCATATCCAGAATTTGCATTATTTTTTCAAAATGCTGCGTGAATTCCATATCATACAATTCTGTTCCATAACACGTGCTAGCAAACGCAAGCAGTGCAATGTACCGTTCTACTATATTCTGTTCCTCCTGTATGGATGGTAAAACCGACACCGCATCCGCTTTTTGTACACAGCCTTTAAACTTTCCATTTCTCCAATTATAAATCAGAGCATAACGGCTCTCGCCATTTTTACATTCCATACAATAATAATTTGTTGTATTGCCCTCACCGAACTGTCTGCCGAGCGCACCTTCCGTCTCTGCACCTGCAAATACCCCAGACAGCCATAAAATTGCACGTAATGTGGGCGCATGCAATGTGGCAGATTTTGCCCGAAGTGAATTATATTGTGAGCAGTCCGAAACTTTTGTACTCGTTTTGGTTCTTCCCAGGTCATGAATCAATTTCTGAAATAAATCCGGTAATTCCTCCTGAAATGTCCATGTTTCATATAATGCCGCCATAAAAAATATTCCTCCTTTCGTTCTTTTCTGCATATTCCAAATGAGCATCGGCATTCTTGACCATGCGTTTTCTTTATCCTCCTTTTTCGCAAATAAAAAAGGCAAAGCATGATTCTTTCTTTTCATACTTTGCCTGTCATTTTAAATTTGAAATTTATGCAGAATTCTCTGAAATTAAATACTTCCATCCTAAATGCCGATGGAACTAAAGTTACAGGACACATCATAGATGTGTAAAATAATTACAACCTTATCTTAGCATTGTCCATTCTTAGTGTCAAGAAAAAGAGAGACTCTCTTTTTCTAATGTCTAACACGTTTATGCTGCTGAAAGATAAATATTCGACACCAAAGAGTTAATCCCCGTATTCGGTTCTTTTTCACAAACGAGTTTGCACTTGACCGCATCTGAGTAAAATGTTTTCAACTGTACTTCTTTCGGCTTCATCATTGGAAATCTAATTTCAATCTGCTCATCATTGTACAATATAAGATCATTATAGCAGGTACCTTGTACAACCCATCCTACCTGATATTGTTTCATAAGCTGTTCTGCAGCAGTGCGAAAACATATTTTTAAAATTTCATTATAAACCGTATAATTGGGATGTACTTCAATATTGTCCAACACCAGACAATTATAAGGTTCATTGATCCATATCACAGAATTAGCAATCACTCTGTTCTTATAATAAACATTTACAATTCCAAATCCTCTTTCCAGTGCATACTGTTTTGCCTTGATACTGCCATAGCTCATGCAGCACACCGTTGCATCACCCGCTGTCAGATATTCCGGAGAACCTTTTGCTTCTACTAACACCTTAAAGTTACATAGTTTCTTTAATTCATCCGGAAGATTTTCTACATTATGGAATTTCATAATTTCCAGCACTTCACGATACTGAACCGGCGTTATCTTCTCTTCCAAAACTGTATGTAACAGGTTTTCCTTTTTCAGCCTGCGATAAATATGTTTTGCCTGCCTTGTTTGCTTTTTCAACAATGTTTTCACAAAGGATGATAATCCCTCATAAGACAGACGGATTTCCTGCGCTTTAAACAAACAGGGATATTTTCCACGTATGAATTTTGACAAGTTATGATCTCCATATTCACGAAACAAATCATATAATACAACATTTGGACAATACGTCTGTATGCGCTGCATATAATCTGTCACCATCTCTTTTTCCATTTCTGAAAAATTCAGTTTTTTACTATATGCTTCCATTACATGTTCTTTTAATTCCATCAGATAATCATTACAATCTTTATTTTTTCTAATAAGACTGCTCAATCTTTTACGTGCTCTTTTTTGACTAGGCTGCAATTGTAATTCCTTTTCTATTCTAAGGTACCGGCATACGCCTTCTATAACTTTTGATGTATTGAAAGCTTGATTATATGATTTTGTTAAAATAGCTTTCATTGCACCAGTTGTAAGAAGCATTTTCCCATCAAATAATGTTTGTACAATCAGATTCCAGTCATGGAAATAATTCCCCTCTTCTTTGTTTCTTCGTTTGACGATATTTTCAATACACCCGGATGCATATTTTTTTGATACTATATGATAAATTGTCTCACACATGGAAATAAACTGTTCATTTTCATTCTCACACAATTCATTTAATTCTTTTAAATATTTATTAATAATAAGCATTCTGTCCAAATAGAACAAATATAAATTTTTTGTTATATACGGGACCGGATACATGGGATGATATAAACCAAATTTATTAAAATAACTTACATAATATGTGCGTTTATATTTTCGAAAATACTGTTCGCCAAATTCTCTGGAGGTACGTTCCAGCCAGCGATAGCCTGATAACGAATTTCGATAGGATGTGTTATAGATTTTGCCTTTATTGTATATTTTAAGGCATTTTCTATAGTCATCATAACAATATCCTTTTTCATTATCTCTCATATCTTTCTTTTCTTGGTATCCAAATAACTGATAACGATCCAATGCTTTTTGAAAAAACTTATGTATAATCTCATGATTATCCATGTCCTTCGCTTCTTCCGGGATCCTGTTATATAAAAAATAGTCAGATGTTATAGGGATCGTTTCTCCGAACATACTATAGTAATCTATCCATTTTTCAATCATATTACGCATTATAAATTTCATATGATTCTTTTTGTGAAAATCAACACCATCCTGTATCGGTTTCTTCAAAAATTTCAGCACTGACGATATATAAGCGCTTTCTCCAATAGGCATCTCATCAATCTGTCTCCAAAAACCATATTTCCAATTGCTTTCTTCTAATATTTCTAAATCGACGCTAAAAATCACATGATGAGCATCTTCTCCATTATCGTAATATTTATGCAAAATATGATCTTCTATAATTTTTATCCCCCTTTTTTTGCATTTATAAAGACTATCCAAAAGATGGTAGGATGTACTTCTCATTTCTGCATGAAAAAGCTTCTTATTACGGTTCCATTTTTCGCATTGCTGGAAAAAGAATAACAATAATCTTGGTAAATATTGAAAATTCGGGCAATTTACATCAGCTATATAAATCTGCTTTGAGTGATACTCGGCATAAATCTGAGGAATATATGCAACAATGTAACACACAAGTTCTCCTTTAGAAAAACCTGCTACTGAATAATAAAAAAACTCCGGCTGCGTTGCTTCCTCTTTCAAACCTTCCATTCCCATGCGCATTTCTTCAGGATAAGATTGTTTTTCTAAATCAATAACAGCCGGAAAATACTCTTCGCTCATTTTTGTAAAATACATAAGCTTCTCCTTCCATATTATTAAGAAAAGCGATTCATCGTAATGATGAACCGCTCACTTTTATTTTATAATAATTTTTATGATTTATGCACTACGCTGTTCATATGCATTCAATAATTCTTTTCCTACCTGTTTTAAACGCATTCCGAAAAGTGTATTACGTTTAGCCGTTGTATTATTTCGGATAGCTTGAGCAACTGCCCGTTTACTTCCTACAATAATCACCTTTTTTGTTGCACGTGTGATTCCAGTGTAAAAAATATTTCTCTGTAACATGCGCCAAAAGCACCCCAGCATAGGGATTATAACAACAGGGCACTCATTTCCTTGAGATTTATGCACCGACATTGCATACCCATGAACCAGCGGCCAGTAATCATCATCAGAGAATTCCACAAGCCGATCATCTCCAAAGTCTACGCGCATCACCGTCTTTCCCTCCTTCTTAAAAATGCTCACAACTTCGCCAAGATCACCGTTTGAAATATCATCTCTGTTTTCTGTCTGCATGACCTTATCTCCCTCTCGGTAAAGACGTCCTCCGTTCTTTATTTCTTTCCGTCCACGCCGTTTTGGATTAACCACTTCCCGCAACATCTCATTGAGTGCGTCGGAACCTGCCGCAGTATTCTTTTTCAATGGTGAAAGTACCTGTATATCATCAGTCTGTTTCCCATGTGTTTTCCAGTAATCCTCATACAAATCACGTATGATCTCTGAAGCATCTTCCGGCGCATTCGCTGAATAGAATTCAAAGGTATCATCATATATGAGCTTTGTCTGCTTCCGATTGATGCGTACTGCATTTTCCACGATCGTACTTCCTTCCTCTTGACGAAAACAGGAATCGAGAATGGTAGTCGGAATCATCCCTGAAATGATCATCTCATGAAATACATTTCCTGGTCCCACGCTGCCAAGCTGATCTTTGTCTCCTATCATAACAAGGGTTGCATCCTTTTTTATGGCTGAGAAAAATCGGTCTGCCAGATACATATCACACATGCCAAACTCGTCTGCTATGATAAAATCATCTTCCAGTTTACCGGCATGCCACGATTCCTCCTCGTCCTCATTCTCTGAAGGAATCCCCACTGCTTTCTGCATGGTCATTGCCGGAAATCCAGTTTTTTCATACATACGCCTTCTTGCACGCCCGGTCGGCGCACAAAGCAAAATTAAAGAATCTTTGTTTAATTTTTCCTGAATTCGGATGATAATGCGAATCAAAGTTGTCTTTCCGGTTCCCGGCCCTCCGGTGATGATAGATACCGGATACTGGAACACTTGGCGTACTGCCTGCTCCTGTGTTTTACTTAATGTAATTCCTTCTTCGGCTGTAATCTGCTGCAGAAGAGGCTCTATATCCACTTTCTTCCTCTTTCGCTTTAAAAGCCGCATCAACTCTGCCGCAGCTCCCATTTCCACTTCAAAATTTCGTTTGGTATAGATTCCACCACCATTTCCAATCAATGTCTGATCCTTACGTATCATTTCATTCCCAATATCCTTAATTATACGTTCCGAAACTTTCTGTCTGTCTTTTGCATGATTTAAAAGCTCGGCAGACCGTTCTACAATTTCTTCACTTTTCAAAAACAGATGTCCTTCCTCATCAGCGGCACGCTGAAGCACATACAAAATTGCTGCTTTGATGCGTTCCGGATTATCTGCTTTAAAGTTTTTCGCTTTTCTGGCAATCGGATCTACCGTCAAAAAACCAAATCCTTTAATTTCACACAATCGGAACGGATTTTTCTTAATAATTGGATAAGCATTGTTTCCAAAATGCTCCTGTATCCGCATTAACTTGTTCGAGGTCACACCAAAAGGCGCCAGATAAACCATCAATTCTCTCAACTGCCGGCTCTTCTGATACCCCTCCATGATTGTTTCCAGCCTGCTCTCGGTAATCCCTGAAACCTCCAGTAGCTTCTCTGGCACATTTTCCATAATGTACAATGTTTTCTTTCCAAATTTCTCAACAATGCGTTCCGCTGTTACCGGGCCAATCCCCTTGATCATGTCAGATGCAAGATAAGCTTTGATTCCCTCCGTTGTTTCGGGAATACAGATGCGAAACGATGAAACGTCCAATTGCATGCCATACTTTGTCTCTTTCCAGTCACCGTCCAGTTCAACCTCTACACCGTCACCGGTCGGAAGTTCAATCCCAACTGCCTGAAAATATCCGGTGTTTCCCGGATGAGAACGGACAATTTTTTTCGGTAATTCCTCTTCTGTTTGGTAAGCGGCAACAGTATAACCATTCCCGGCATTATAAAATATTCGTTCAATGGATTTTGCATGTATCATTTACTTACGCTCCTTTCCCCACGATAACCATAGATATTTTCCTTTTTTTACAGCATGGATATGATCTTTATGTAAGTACTGGATTAATATCTTTGTCTCGTGAGCCGGGAATGCCCGCAACATCCCCACTCTTCGAAAATATTTTCCTTCCGGCACACAGCAGACACCTTCCGGAGTGATGGAAAATCTCCAGATACCTGTTTTTTCTAATTTTGCCTTCAGGTTCTGGATTCTTTCCTGCCCCTCCATCTGATACCAGACAACCGCCTTGCATTCCTCCTCACTTTTCTCATGCTGTATACTAGGTTCCTTTAGCGGCTGCATTCCTTCTTTTTGGTATCTTTCCGATAAATCTGCCTTCTCATCTTTCTGATACGCTGAATCTCTCCTGTCTGATACATCTTTTGAGGTATCAAAATCTGTGCTTTCGGTCTGGTTACTTCCATTGTTACTCTTCTGTTCATCTTTTTTTTCCTCCCGTACAGTTTTTATAATAAACGCTGCTACTATGATGGGCGCCGCAAGACTTAAAGACTGGAAAATAATCATAAGAAAAAACGGCCATAAAAAAGGGGATAGAAAAAATCCAATCCCACCTGTAAGAATACAAAGCCATTTATATTTTTCTGCCAACCTCTTTAGCTTTTCCATAAACTACCTCTTTCTTCCCGGGGGAAATCCCCCAGGATGCTTTAATCAAATTCTTCGTAATCCATATCATCAAACTGCTCATCCACATCATCATTTCTGGATGACCGACCTCTTTGGCTACTACTGCGGCTGCTCTTTCCGGAAGAATAATTGGAATTTCTGCCTGATCTACCCGAACTGCTTTTTGATGAGCGCTGGCTTCCTGAACTCTTCCTTCCTCTTGATGAACTCTGTCTGCTCTTATTACTTCTGCTCCTACTTTTGGAATCATCTTCATCGTCGTCCTGACTGTTCTTACTTTCGGCAAATTCAATCTCATCACAGCAGAGTCTTACACCGTAAACTTTATCCCCATCCTTGTTGGTGTAATTATTGTTTTCCATTCTTCCGGTGATTACGATTTTAATGCCCTGATACAGATACTTTTCTACGAATTCTGCCAGCCAGCCGAATGCCGTACATGGAAAAAAATCGGTTTCGTCACTGTATTTTCTATCTACGGCAATACGGAAGTTTGCTACAACAAATTCATCCCCATCTTTCTTTGTTGTGTAATTAATCTCCGGATCTCTTACCAGTCTTCCCATCATAATTGATTTGTTCATGTATATCCTCCTTCATTTCCTGTTAAAAAAAACGCTTAGAAACTTCTTTCTAAACGCTTTGTCATCGGTATCGTATTTTATTCGTATTCACTTTATTCGTATCCTCCTTTCTTTCAATTTTTCTTTACACCTCCTTATCCTTTTCTTTCATCTGTACTTGTCTTCATCCTAACCGCATACAAAACACAAAAAAGGCACTTAGAATTTCTTCATTCTAAATGCCTCACTTATATTGCTTGTGACAGACAGGAATCTTAAATTCCTCATAATTCACTTCCGGACTTTTCCGAAACCAAAATACACTACCCATCTTTTGATGAATACAAATACAAATTTCATTTTTATAGTAACACAACATATAGTGGCAGTCAATATGTATTCATACAATTTAGTGTTTGTTAAAGTACAAAATGTTATAGATGGATAAGCCAAAGTCAGCCATTTATCCACCATCTTTGAAAAATATTCTAAGAGACCTATTGAGGAAATTCCCCAAAGCGGTATCCGACACCATACACATTCTGTATATATTCCGGTTTTTTTATATCTCTTTCTATCTTCTGGCGAATCCGGTGTATGTGTGCCATAATATTTCCATCATCCTGAAGATATTCTTTATTCCAAACAGCTTCGTATAGTTCTTTATAGGTAACCACCCGACCATTTTGTTGTGCCAGAAAACATATGATGTCAAATTCTATCTTCGTTAATATTATTTCTATCTCTCCGCAAAAAACTTGTCTACTTCCCAAAACAATTTGCAATTTTTGAAAATACCAAATAGTTGATGTCTCTCTAATACGATTTTGTAATCTAATTAAAGCTTTTAATCTAAGCATTTTTTCTTCAATATCCATAGAACACCCCCAATACTCATCTGCTCCACTTTCAATTGCAAATCTATTTTCCTCTTTCCGTTTCACGTCTAAATTAGTTTTTGATATAAACAAAATAGGCATGTTAGTTTTACGACGGATTGCACCTATAAGTTTCCTACTATTTTCTGAAAACCGTATCATTTCTATAATACATAGAACTGTTGTCTGTTCTAATATTAAAAATAGATCCAAATTATCTTGTATTGGCTGATATACTATGGGATATTCCCGACTTAAACAATCATAAAAAACACTTTGTTCATTTGAGCTATCAGCCATATATACTATTTTTTGACAAACTCTAACCTTTCCTAAATCTCCTATATATTTTTTCAAATTGTTTTCCTCTTATTTACTTCTTTTCAAACAAACTTTTTTTAACCATTCCTCTTTGAGAATAAAGACTCCCATCACATGCATAGCACTCACAAAATAATAATGGTTCCATAACATAAAATCCTTTCAATTTTATGACTTGAGTCCATCTATAAGAAATTTTTGAATATTACGGCGCGGCGAAGTCCCCAATCAGGAATGATGACCCAAAATAATCAATTTCAATAGATTGAAGTTTATTCTTCCATATTAATCATTTCTATATATTTTTTTCAGTTGAAACCAAAAATACGGAAATAATAGTTTTCTATTATTTCCGCTAGTTTTCCTTTTTCCCAATTGAATTAACAATCATACCAATACATTGTGACACAAAAACTACCAATACGGTCAATGCATTCAATGAAACAAAGTCATTTATATCTGCAAAAGTACAGTACGCTGTTATTAGAAAAATAATTACCAATATTTTTATCGTTACTCGTTTACAGTGTTTTTTTCATTAGCATCTAACCTATGATTTATATTATCTGCCGGTGTGCGTTTAGTATAGTTAACTGACCTGAAATCGTATTGTAATCAATCGAATTCAATCCACTGTTTGATTTGAAGAAATCTATCTTTTCCTGCATGACCTTGACAACACTCTGTGAATAGTTTTGATTCGGCAGGGATTTATCATTGAGTATTTCATTCGAAAGTCTCTGTATTTCATGAGAATATTTATTATCGTCCATCTCTTTATTAAGCATTTTTGAAAGCTGAATACTCAGTTCTTTCAGACACTTAAGAAGGATGGGATTAAATTGTCCACATTGTCCGTCCAGGATCATTTGAATCGCTGTATCATGATCAAAAG
>ERZ857965.187-NODE-187-length-99395-cov-16.053423_pt1 | contig 99395 bp, 91 predicted proteins | sample MGYA00519758_ERZ857965 | MGnify/ENA primary metagenome ERZ857965 (study PRJEB31778, sample SAMEA3449381) | human gut metagenome | biome: human gut; feature: human-associated habitat; material: faeces | place: United Kingdom | collected 2010/2012 ...
GTCGGAAAACGAAAGTAGGAAGAAAACTACTTCGTTTTCCTCCTACTCGATTATTCGCTCCTTGCGGTCCGTTATCAATCCACCATGCAGGTAAGGATGAAAAGCAACCAGAGATGAACTGTGCTACCTTGCAGATCCGTATTTCCGTTGCTTGCGAGGTCGTCCAACTCTTTTCTGAATACTGTCAGGGCTTTGTGGATGTGCTTTTCCACTGCCTTTTCTGAAATTCCCAATTCTGCCGCAATCTCCCTGTTTTTCATGTTCTGGAACCGGCTCTTCATGAACACCTCACGGCATCTGTCGGGAAGCTTGTTCATAATGCTGTGTATGTTGGCAGTGAGTTCATCGTAGATCGTTTTCCGGTCGGAGTCGTTGACCGCGAAGTCCATCTGATAGAGATATTCGTCGCAGACGTTTTTGAACGAATCAGTGAGACTGACAATCCTTAGTGAGGACTGGCGGCGCAGCGTGTCGATTGACCGGTTCCGTACAATCCGGAACAGAAGAGCCTGCCATGTGTCGCTTTCCTTTCCTTCGAACTTCTCCCAAAGAGTGCTGTAGGCTTCGTGCACAATGTCCTGGGCGGTATGTTCGTCCGACACGAACCTGAATGCGAAGTTATAAAGCCTGTCGCTGTACTTGTAGTACAATCCTTCGAATATTTTTTCATCCAGAATCATCTTCTCTTATCCTCTGACAAGGCTTTATATAATTCTTAATCCTGATGCCGTTGCCTAATCTTTACAGACTTGTTTTTTTACGCTCGGTGCATCATACAAATATAACCATTTTTATTTGAATTTCGAAGTGAACATCGAACCGCTAGAATACTCTTTGCAATCAAACGAAAAACTTATATATTTGCAGAAACACCGGGTATTATGGATAAGAGACTTACAGACAAGATTGTACGCTACTTTGCAACTCAGCCAGTTGTGAAGGCTTGGGTCTTTGGCTCTTATGCCAGGGGAGAAGCACATACCGGAAGCGACATCGATATCTTAGTGGTTTTCGACAAAGAAGCTAAAGTCAGTCTAATGAGACACGCTGAGATTTCCTTGGAACTTAGCGAGATTCTCGGATTCGATGTGGACCTGATCACGGAGGGCACTCTGCTGTCATTTGCAGAACGCACAGCCAACAATGACAAGATTCTGATATATGAGAGAGCAAGTTAGAGACAAAGGGCGTCTGTAGCATATTCTACAGGCAATAGGAAGGGTCTTTGAGTTTTCAAATGGAGTGAAACGAGAGGATTTTCAGAAAGATAGCATCTTGTATTTTGCAATAGTCAAGAACATTGAGATTATCGGCGAAGCCTCTCACATGCTCAGTCTGGATTTCAAGGATGCCCATCCAGACACAAATTGGAAAGTTATCGTAGCGATGAGGCACTTTCTCGTACATGGTTACTATCAGGTTGACCCAGAAGAAGTCTGGAACGTGATAGAGCAAGATCTTCAGCCTCTTAAGGAACAAATTGAAAAATACATATCAGAGATGCAGTGAGACGTTCAGTCAAAATGTTGTCACAACTTACATCTTCAGGAGTTCCTCGACACTCGGGACCTTCAATTTGCAGGACGCCCTTGAAACGCCGTCATATTCGTCTCTCATGCCATTGATGATTTTCTTCATCTCATCTCTGACATTGTCGGGATAAAGGACCTCCATGAAGTTGCCATACCTGCAGATTTCCTGATAGAAGTCATCAGTGGTGTGAAGCTGGTATGAAAAAATGGTGTAACCGTCTTCCGGACAGTCATATAACATCCTCTGGCTCTGATGCAGAGGGGTGTGCTTCAGATAGAAATTGTATTTGGCCCAGACAAGAATTATGACATTTTTCGGCTTCGCTGCTCCCGACGGGAAGGTTGCCGTGCCAATGCTGTCTGCCATAAAACCTTCAGGACTGAAGTCCTTGGGATACGTGAACCTTTTCTCCAGGATCTTGAGATTCTTCATTCTGTCCGCGTCCAGAGCGTATGACCGGATACTTCTGCTATTGCCGCTCTCAAGAGGCCCGATGACTTTCCAATGCTGTCGGAACAATTTCACGAAATATGGTTGTATCGAGCATCTTCTCTCACACTACAGGTAACGCCTCGTCTGTTGTTTATACTGCCAAGATACTTTTTTAGTGCATTGCCAATAATCCGGACCTTAACCTTAAAAGGAAATATTTTCAATAATAATTGACGTTGTCAGATTTTAGTCGTACCTTCGCATTGTCAGTGAGTACGGGTTTGTTGATATGTGCACAACGAAACTCGACAAAAGTTCTGGCATTCAAGTCCCGGTAAGAATCTTATCGGGACTTTTTTTAAATGATATGCAGATATGCTTGAATACAGTATATAGAACAACTTGTTTATGACATCTCTTCAAGTCAGAATCTTTGCATCAAGACTTGCCTTACAACGACGCGAGAAGTATCTCCTTAATGTCTTTCTCCAGGAGTGGAACCCATGCGTTTTCCAGGCACTCATTCACAGCGATATGGTGAGACATCTCGTCGAGGCGTTCCTCGCCGATGCCGACCTCCCGCAGATGCATCGGGATGCCAATTGACTCAAAGAAAGCATAAGTCGCGTCGATGGCTTTTTCAGCTATCTCGCTCTCAGGTAGCGACGGATCAATGCCGAAAACATTGACACCGTATTTCACAAAGCGAGGCAGTGTGCGGTCAGATAGGATATGACGCATCCAGCGTGGCGTTATGATGGCCAGGCCCTCGCCATGGGTGATGTCGTAGTAGGCGCTCAGGGCATGCTCAATTGCATGCATAGGCCAGCCAGATTCGCTGTTTCCAAGGGCATAGATGCCATTGCAGCCGAGGGTGCAGGCGAACATCATCTCGGCGCGTGCGGTATAGTCCTCAGGATTCTCAAGACACTTCCTGGCATTGACCATCAGGCTCTTCAAGCCGGCCTCGCAGAATCCATCATTAATCAATGTCGTGTCTTCGCAGAAATACTGTTCCATGATATGGTTCATGGCATCAGCACAGCCTGCCGCAGTCTGTTTCTTCGATACGGTGAACGTGTAGCGGGGGTCCAGAAATGAGCAGACCGGAAAGAGCAATGGATCGATATAACCGATTTTGTCATTAGTTTCCGTGCGAGAGATAACTCCGCCGCAGTCATATTCGCTGCCAGTAGCGGCCAACGTAATGATGTCAACGATAGGAAGAGCTTTCTTCGCCTTAACTTTATAGGAAATAAGGTCCCAAGGATCTCCGTCATAGCAAGCACCCGCTGCAATGGCTTTGGAGCAGTCCAGAACACTTCCGCCGCCCACCGACAAGATCACATCGATATCGTGTTCCTTGCAGAGACGCACACCGTCGAGTACGCTTGGATCATACTTCGGATTGGGCTGAATACCAGGAAGTTCGACGATTTCGAAGTCCTTCAGCAGTTCCTTTACGCTGTCGTAGAGACCTATCTTCTTGATGCTGCCACCGCCATAGGTCAGCAGTACTCTCTTTCCGATTGCGCCCATAACCTCAGGGAGTTTCGCAATAACATTCTCGCCGAAAATCAGGCGAGTCGGGGTCATGTAATCAAAGTTCCTCATAACTATATCAATAATTTAAACAACTTAATCGACAATAGCCTCTATCATTTTAAAAAAGATACTTATTTTAGCTTGTCATACTCTTCATCGCTAACAGGCTCCATCCACTCGTTGGATGTGTTCTCGCCAGGTATTTCAAAGGCGAGATGGGCAAACCAGCTGTCTTTTGCGGCACCATGCCAATGCTTCACGTTGGCAGGAATATGGATGACTGTGCCGGGGAGGATTTCCTGCGCAGGCTTTCCTTCCTCCTGATACCAGCCACGTCCGGCTACACCTACCAGCATCTGTCCGCCGCCCTTTGTGGCGTGGTGCGTGTGCCAGTTGTTGCGGCAACCTGGCTCAAAGGTTACATTGAAGAAAGGTATCTGACTGTCGGATATTTGTGCCAGATAACTGTTTCCCTTGAAGTATTTTGCATAAGCGGTGTTCGGTTCACCGATAGGGAAAATCATCTCGCGTTGGAATGCAGCCTTGGCATCTTCTCCTTTCACATCTTCGTTCCACACCTCCTTTGCCAGGTTGAAGGCAGCCCAGGCCTTTGGCCAACCGGCGTAGAAGGCGATGTGGGTGATGATTTCAGCTGCTTCCGTGCGGGTGATGCCGTTGTTCTTTGCCGACTGCAGGTGATATTTCAGCGAGCTGTCGGTGATTCCTTGGCTGATGAGCGAAGTGATGGTTACCAAACTGCGGTCGCGCAATGAAAGCAGGTCATTGCGGCTCCATACTTCTCCGAAGAGGATGTCGTCGTTGAGGTGGGCGAACTCCGGGGCAAACTCACCCAGTTGGGTGCGCCCTGCTGTCTGTACTATTATTTGTTGTGCCATTATGTTGAGTGAAATAGTCGTTAATATGATGAATGTTGCAAATTTTTTCATAAGAATCAATAGTTGAGTCTCTATCCCTTGACAGATTTTCCTAACTCGTATGCTTTCTGCAGTTTCTTGTTGCCTAGAATGGTACGTGGAGCGTCAACACCACCGCAGAACAGAGTGCCGGCAAGATGGCTCTCTGGATAGCAGTCAATCCAGCCTGTCAGTCCGGCTTCAGCACGCTTAGGCACTTCCGGCTCATTTTCAGCTGCAGTAGAGAGCATGTAAACATCACGGAACTTGTAGTCAAGTGCGAACATGGCATTCATGCGGTCGATGAGGGTCTTCATCTGTCCGCTCATCTCATAATAATATATAGGTGTTGCCCAGCAAACCACATCGGCATTCAGCACCTTCTGCATGATGTCGTTCACATCATCCTTGATGACACACTTGCCTAACTTCTGACATGCCAGACAGCCTTTGCAAAACTTGATGTCTTTTCCTGCAAGTGAAATCTTTTCCACTTCATGACCTGCAGCCCTGGCACCTTCGATAAACTGATCTGCGAGCATGTCACTGTTTGAACCAGTACGCAGACTGGTAGAGATTACGATTATTTTCTTCATTGTATCATTTTTTTAAATTCTTCTTCAGGAAATCTTCGATGTTGTTCCAAGGAATCATTCCTTTCCCGCCACCATCGTACAGGTCGCAATGAGAGGCTCCTGGGATAATGAGCAATTGTTTGTTGGACGGAACCGGGTTTGGCTTTCGTACGAAGTCGTAGCCTTCCGCTTTTCCGTCCATCATATATCTGAAGGCACTTTCTCCGAAGTAACTGGAATGCGCTTTCTCACCATGCACAATGAGTACTGCCGAACGGATTTCATTGATGTAATATAGGAAACGGGTGTTGGCGTAAGCCTGGCAGCCCGTGGTGCGCCAACCGTCGTTTGAGTTGCCCGAACGCTTATGATAGCCACGTGGCGTTTTGTAATAGGCATGATAGTCTTTTACAAACTGCGGTGCATTCTCCGGTAATGGGTCAACCACGCCGCCAGCCATAGTGAATGTTCTGTTCTTGAGGTCGGCCGTGCGAGCTTCTGCCCATGCCTTTCGTACCGAATATCGCTTTTCTTCGCTGTCATCTGCGTCAAAGTACCCGTTTCCGCTTACTCGACTCATGTCATACATGGTTATTGCCGCAGTTGCCTTGATGCGGGGATCTTGTGCAGCAGCATTCAGAGCGATTCCGCCCCAGCCGCAAATGCCAATGATGCCGATTCGCCCTTCATCCACATCATCCAGCATGCTGAGGTAATCTACAGCTGCCAGAAAGTCTTCCGTATTGATGTCGGGAGAAGCCGTACAGCGAGGCTCGCCTGAAGATTCGCCTGTAAACGAAGGGTCGAAAGCGATGGTGATGAATCCACGCTCTGCCATGGTCTGTGCATAGAGACCTGAACATTGCTCCTTGACGGCTCCGAAAGGACCGCTCACGGCAATGGCTGGCAACTTTCCTTCAGCGTTCTTTGGCATATAGAGGTCTGCAGCAAGAGTAAGACCATATTGGGTCTTGAATGTTACTTTCTTATGATTTATCTTTTCGCTTTTAGGAAAAGTCTTGTCCCAATCCTGTACTAATTTTATCTCTCTGTCCATAGTTTCTGCTTTTACTTTTGTCTGATTTCCTGTACAAAAAATGAGGGCTATTGCTATAAATGTAAATAATCTGTCCATGATTCTATTTCTTTACTATCTACGAAGTTTTGCGATACTCGCTTGGTGTCTTGCCCGTCTGAGTCTTGAAAAAGCGGACGAAGTGCTGAGGATATTCAAAGCCGAGGCGCTGGCTGACTTGCGTTATGCTTAGGGTCTCATCAACAAGCAGTTGGCGGGAGGCCGAAAGCAGTCGGTCGTTAATTATACTCTTAGCGGTTCTGCCAGTCTCGGTCTTGACCAATTCGCCGAAATATTTGGTAGAATAGCAGCATTTGTCGGCAAAGTAGGTTACGGTAGGCAGACCCTCACGCTCCGCTTTCTGTGTAATGTATTCATCGAGCAGGGAGATGAACTTCTTTACCACCGAATGATTAATCTCCTCGCGTGTGATGAACTGCCTGTCGTAGAAGCGCAGACAGTAGTTCAGCAGCAACTCGATGTTTGAAACAATGAGTTCACGCGAATGCTTGTCTATAGGATGCTGCAGTTCCTGCTTAATCATTGAGAGCACATCACGGAAGATATTGACCTCGGCAGCGGATAGGTGTAATGCTTCGTTGCTTGTATAGTCGAAGAACTCGTATCGGGAGATGCTCTTGCCAAGCTGAGTGCGGTTGAGCAGGTCGGGATGGAAAGCCAATACCGTATATTTGGCAACCGGAACTCCTGGAATGGGTTCAACCTTAATCGACTGTCCTGGAGCAAAAGAGGTTACGGTCATCTCGTCAAAATCATATTCTGTTCTGCCGTATGACAATTTGCAGCCCTTGTTTTCCTTCAGAAAGAGGGCATAAAGTCCGTAGTGATGCACGGCCTCCTGAATAGGAGATGTGTCCTCTATACGGGCTATGCTTATCAGAGGATGAAGCGTTTCCACCCCTATGAAGTCATTGAACTCCTGTATTGTATTAAAGAAAAAGTCCTTCATGGTCCTATGCTTTAAAATTTCCAAATTCTTCATATATGTTGACTATGCAAATATGCGCAGATTTTTTATATTCAATTGTACCTTAAATCAGGAATGTATTACCTATAGTCCAGAAATACGAAAGTTTATGAATCCATACTAAGATAACCGAAATGGACTTATGTTACTAAGTTACATCATTTCCTGCAATAAACTGCGGGCGGATTAGGGCAAATGCATTACCTTTGTTCAAAATGAAATGATTATGTCAAAGGTTGATAAATATGTGGCGCTGATTCCGCAGATCCAGTCAGTCCTTGCAGGGGAGACTGATGAGATTGCAAGGATGTCCAACCTGGCAGCTTTGCTTCACTTTGAATTCGGCTTCTGGTGGACAGGGGTCTATCGCGTCGTTTCGACTGATGAACTGGTGCTAGGACCATTTCAGGGACCTGTAGCTTGCACCAGGATAAAGAAGGGCAGGGGAGTCTGCGGCACTTCATGGAGCGAGGAACGCACACTTGTCGTCCCTGATGTCGAGCAGTTTCCCGGACACATCGCGTGTTCAAGCGAAAGCCGGAGCGAGATAGTCGTACCATGCCGGAAATCCGGTCAGATTGTGGCGGTTCTTGACATTGACAGTAAGGAACTTGCAGCATTCGACGAAGTGGACAAGGAGTATCTTGAACAGATAGTGTCAATGCTGTATGGCGAAGAATGTCATATGGAATAGCAGTGATTTTTCAGATGAAACTATAAGTTATTTCAATGAAAGCAGAACTTTTGTCCAAAACGGCATTTGCCGATACCAAACCTCACTATAAACTTCTTGACGGTCTTAGAGGGGTTGCTGCCTTACTTGTCGTCTGGTATCATGTCCATGAAGGATTTGCATTTGCGGGCGGAGGTGTCATTAACGGTATCAATCATGGATATCTTGCAGTGGATTTCTTCTTCATCCTATCGGGATTCGTTATCTCGTATGCATATGATGACAGATGGACTAAAGGCTTCAGTCTCAAAGACTTTTTAAAGCGAAGAATCATTAGGCTTCATCCTATGGTCATAATGGGAGCCGCAATAGGAGCCATCACATTCATGCTGCAAGGTTCAGTTCAATGGGATGGAACTCATATTGCGACATCAGCTGTAATGTTGGCCTTGCTGTGTGCCATGTTCATGATTCCAGCCACTCCAGGATGCTGCTATGAAGTACGTGGCAATGGAGAAATGTTCCCTCTGAACGGGCCAAGTTGGTCGCTTTTCTTTGAATACATTGGGAATATTCTATATGCATTGATAATCAGGAGGTTGTCAAAAGTTGCATTGGCTTTATTGGTGATAGTTCTCGGTATTCTTCATACAGGTTTTGCGGTTTTGGACATTTCCGGATACGGTAGCATAGGAGTCGGCTGGACCATTGATACAATGAATTTCTTTGGAGGACTGCTGCGAATGCTGTTTCCGTTTACTGCCGGTATGCTTGTCGCAAGAAATTTCCGTGCGATAAACGTCCGAGGCGCGTTCTGGCTGAGCTCAGCCGTTCTATTAGCCCTGTTCTGCGTTCCGTACCTGCCCCAAACTTTTAAAGTCAATGATACTTTGGCATTGACCTTAAACGGGGCGTTCGAGTCATTCTGCATCGTCATTATCTTTCCACTTCTTGTATGGCTCGGCGCCTCAGGACGCGCATCTAATGGAGTGTCTGACAAGGTTTGCGGTTTTCTCGGTGATATATCATATCCGCTATATGTCATCCATTATCCTTTCATGTATCTTTTCTATTCGTGGCTGATTGAATCTGGAAAATATACATTGACGGAAAGTTGGCCAGTAGTTATGGTCCTCTATGTGGGCTGTATTGCAGTTGCCTATATTTGTCTCAGACTATACGACATTCCAGTGCGCGACTGGCTGAGAAAACGAATAAGCATATAATTTTACGTTGACATGAGAATAATACACATTCTTGTTCTGTCATTATTGATTGTTTCCTGTGGCAGGAGCCAGGAAAAACTTCCGACATTGGTGCTTCATCCTCACGAGGAGATGCCCGACAGCATTGACCTGAAATCTTATAAGTCAGTCTTTTTGGCCGGGACTATAGACATGGGGAGCGGTGTCGATTGGCAGAAGGATGTGGCGGAATTGTTTGAAAAGGCTCCGGGCAACTGGGTGCTGTTCAATCCTCGTCAGGAGTTTTGGGATCCCGGCAGGGAAAACGAAATGGATTATCAGGTCAATTGGGAACTCTCGCATTTGGAGGACGCCGATTATATTCTCATGAATTTTCTTCCGGGCAGCAAGTCCCCGATTACGCTTCTGGAATTGGGCCTGTTCGCGAAAAGCGGAAAGCTGCATGTGGTGTGCACGGAGGGCTTCTACAGATATGACAATGTCAGAATCACTTGCGCGAAATACGGCGTGCCTGTCTATGCTTCATTAACTGAGGCAATCGGGGAAATCATCAGGTAGGTCTTCGTCTTTTGTTTTCATTGCTTTTTCTTGGTGTCGGGCAGAAATCCGGCCACGATACCGAGAAGAGGCAGGTATGTTCTCGAATTTGTCCGGCATTCTTAGCATATAGAGGAGCATTGCAATGGGGGCAGTGACAGCCGCATTTCGTGCCTTTGGCAACATCATCAACGTGGACGAGGGCTCCGCCTTCATCCAGCGCAAAAGTCAAGAATGCGCCCATAATTAAAATCTCCTCTCTATATATCTCAGGAGTTCTCCATCCAGTTCTTTGGTGCCCTGAGGAGCACGGAGAAAACCGTGTTTTGTAAGATTCTCTTCCGTGAGTTTGCCGGATTTGGAGGTAGCTTCAAGGCGAAGCAGAGCATATTTAACCTCGCTCTCGTCCTGATTTATACGCTCTTTATCGACCCAAAATTCCTCCTCCTTAACCATCCACTGGTCGTAGCGAACATTGATAGCCTCTACGGTCATTCTGTACTTGATTTCACGATCTTCTGAAACGTAGATGTATATGGTATCGCCGAGGCTGACGTTATATCGACTTTGCTGCCAATGATACTCGCCATACTTCTCCAGACATTCTGCCAGACGGAAAGTACTACGCTTTGCAGTGATGAGCCACTTCTTATGGTTCTCTGGAATGATATGCCCAGCCATATTTACGCGGTTGCTATTGGGAACAATGTCTAGATGACAGCCCATTGCCGCAGCGATACGGCAGAGAATGTCGAGACCAGCAGAATACTTTCCTTTCTCGATACGACTCAAATTGGAAGCATCAATATCGGCAAGCTGGGCGACATCCCGAGCGTCCATACGGCGATCCATCCGAAGGCTCTTGATTTTTGCTCCGATTCGCTCCCGTTCGTTTTCACGATCTGGGCCATACCAGAAGATGCTAGCCCAGCAATGACATTGATACATACCACGAAAAATCGGCCCCATTATAACAGAAGGGTCGCCCAGGTAATATTTGTCGAAGAGTGCAGCGATAATTTGGCAGTGATGCTCCTGCATTTCAAAAGGGATTACTCCTGAGAGTCCCAGCGTGAAACGGTCACCTTGTGACGTTTCAACAGTCACCTTATCCAGGCTGACAAATTTACATTTAGTTCTTGTTTCCATAATTCTGCAACAGGGTTAACCTTAAACATCAAGAATTATAAAGCAAATATAATAAAAGATCTTGGCTTTACAAATTTACCAAGCGAATTATTGCCATAAGGCCAAGATGTTTTCCTACAGTATAAAAGATGATTGCTGAGTTGACAATACTCATTTGGTCTTGATACTAGTAATTTTTATTGAATTAATGGAATTTTAGATGTGGTAAAAGTTGTTGTTGATTTAAAGAAAAAGTGTAGATTTCGAGTCTCAATTTTTGATGAAAAAGTGTTTAAGGAGAATCTAATTCGTTGGAAAAAGTGTGAAGTAATATGTGCTATTCAAATGCAAAAAATGTAAGATTCTATCCCGTCTGATAAATTCAGAAAAGATATCTAACATCATCACTAAACCCAAATATACCACTAGAAAATAAAAGACTCATCCTGAGCGCGCTGTTCTTATGGGAAGCGGGATGAGTATATTATTGCAACATTTAATTAATAAACTTCATATACCAATGTCTTTCTTAAATATATTGCAAGAATGAATTATATGGTAATGGGTCCATGCGCTATTGCATTCTTATTGATTGCTAATAGCTTACTTGTTTTTTGCGAAAAATATCCTTTATATTTCGATTTTACTTACTATGTTATATTCTTTAAGAGTAAGGGGATGGAAAAGGGGACTTGTGCTTTTTAATCTAATGTCCTTGCGTTAATCTTTCTAGGTACTTTAATAAACCTTCTAATGCATAAAGGAATAAGATAAAATACTTTTCATACATTTTGAACAAAATCTCATCTGATGTGATTCTAATTCCGTATTTGCTTGTATGTATATATCTGGTTATCAGCGGCTATGGTATTTGATATTTTAGAAACTAAGAGATTGAAGGTAGCTGTATAAAGCAATAATTATCTATGATTTAGATAGATTATATAAAGTACTCAAATTGCATAGAGGGACGTAAATTTGTCCCCCGTATATGGCTTGAGGGACAAACGGGGGACAAAATGTTGAAAAAAATAGGTATAACAAAAGAAAATACCTTTCCTAAAACTATTATTTTGCCATATTTAAGTCGTTTTTAGTCAGTATTTTAGGCTGCTCATAACTGTAGCTATCCGATAATCAAGTAGTTAGCTATTTCCCGATGCACAACGCTTAATCATCTGAGAGTCAATATAAAGCATTTTCTTGGGCCTATTTTGGGCGCCGAAGTTGCACAAAAAGGCGCACCATTTCCGGCGGTCGTCACCATAACGGAGATGGGCAATGCAAATATATGCATATTATGTGATGTCGTCAAGAAAGTTTAGCGACGTGAATGTGTTCTGCTTGATACTTTAATGTTTTGATGTTTACTTTATAAGACATGAAACAATCTCCTCACGGACCTTTTCCCAAGCAGTTTGCGGATCGAAGGTGAGGCCGGGACGGAGGAGGTCTGTGGTGTCGCCGAGGAATTCAGGATTATGCATCTTCTCATCCATGTTTAGCACGAATTCCTTGTATGTTGGAGCATGGCTGGCCACAAAGCGTAGGTAGCGGTCATATGCAGTCATTACACGGTCGAGATTCAGTTTGTCGGTTATGAGCGCAGTGTAAACGTCGAAAAGGTCACGGCCTTTGAGCCGCTGATAGAGGGCGCGGACTTTTGTCCCTACCAACTCGTCCAGTTCATAGGTGAGCACTTCGCATTGGCCGCTGAACCAATCGTTTTCGACGGAGAATGGTACCCGCACCATTGGGAATACACTGAAATGTTCCTTGCAGTTGATTTCCACTTTCAGGTGAATCTCGCCGGCCCCTAAGTCAGTAGGCTGGACGCGGAAGACGAGAGTGTTGTTGTGTTTCTTCTGCTTGACGACGGGTTCGCCCAGCCAGGATAGGGCTTCGCGCAGATGGTCCATAGTCTCCTTGATGGGCTCGGCGTTCACTTGAACCAGGTCGATGTCTTCTGAATAGCGTGGTTGTGGCTCCAGATAGAGTTTGTGCAGCGCCGTGCCGCCTCGGAAGGCAAGATGCTCCTTCAGGAAGGGGTCGCTGAATATAGACACCAGCGCCCTGCAGATAATTAGATCCTGCTCCACCAAGCGCGGAGAAGACCATGGTACAACCGTACCCCATTGGGTTATGAATGCTTTCTGTATCATAAGTCATCAATTTCTATTTCTTGATTCACTATCACTTTCCATTTCTTGTCCACTTCGGCGTTATCAACCGATGTGCCCAGTCTGAGCGGCACGGCTTTCATCTTCATACCTCCGGCTTTCATCAGGGCGTGCAGACCGTCGGCGATGGATTCTTCTCCCAATACACAGTCCAGTAGGTAGCCTAGACGCTGGAATACGGGAGCGGAAGCGACCTTCAGGAAGTCGGCGTCCAACTTGGTGAAATCCAGCTTCAGAGACAATTCTTCCAATACCGTTGCCGCCCTCGTGAGGCCACCGATGTGTTCCTGATATGCTACCATGTCCACTGCCGTCAGTTCAGGGCAGGAGATGTTCAGCCAGCCGGCAGGTACCTCCAGGCGCTCGATATAGGACATTGAGATTTCCTTGCGCTCGGCATAACGGATGGCATAGCCTTCGCGCTCCTTGTCTCGTAGAACAGGCGGCTCAACCATCACCTGGAAACCCATCGGTGCCTGGTGCGCTGCGCCGTGGCGCTCGGCGGCACTAAGTAGTGAGACGTAGTATTTCCGCTGGAGATACTGCATCATCCGGTCCAGATACACTTCCTGCGGCACGGCCTTCCATAGGCGGTACTCCTCGGGTACGACCACATAGAAACCGCGGCAAGGGGAGAAGATCCGGCCTTTGGCCACGGCGCGGTGCAACGACATGGCGACGGTAGTGGCTGACATTGAGGGAAAAGCCTTCCGCACATCCTCTTTGGAGAATGTGTATCGGCCGCTCGGAGCCAGTCCTTCTATCCAGTCTGCAATGCTCATGGTTTTATGTATTTCTTCTATTTACTTGCAAAGTTAGACAAATTTTGTATAATATCGCAAGTAAATGGAAAATATTTGAATGCCGTTTCTGAAGTAATTGGACAAGTATAAGGCATATCTAGCTTACATATATGCATATTATGTGATGCCGTCAAGAAAGTTGAACATCGTGTTGGTGCTCATACTGAATTCTTCTCAAAGACTGTAGAATTGCACTTTCAAAAATGAAATTATTTACAATAATAATCTCATGAAATTCCCGAATGAGCAATTTTGTCGGATAAGAGGCGCTTTTTAGGGTAATTTTGTCGATTAATGGATACTCCGGCGGAGTTCGGCTTCTGTTATGCTCAATATCTTTCCATCAGGGAGGAGAATAGGCTTGGATAGAAGTTTCCAATCTTTGATTAAGGCCTTCCTTGTCTCGTGAAACAAGCGAGATAACTCATAGCATAATTCTACGGTGTGAAGGAACTTTGCTTGGAATTCATCAAAACTCAATCGCGAGAGATTAAGGTCGTTCTTGACTTTATAATTGTATATGTCCCTGAACCTTTGCTGCAAGAGTTTGATTCTCTCCATCAATGCATCGAAAGCCATAGATGTAGCCATTGACCATGTTGTCATTGTAATCACGCCTATATGCATCCAGCGTTTCGCCTTCAGGCACGAACTTGATGGCAGCAGGGTAGTCCAGATCATAGTTGACATAGCCAAGGTGATAAAACTTGCGACGGTGCTCCACAATGGCCTGGTATAGGGCAGTGTCTTCCAGAGCGGTTTTGCCATAGTTTGTGTCCATCAGTTTTTCGAGATCGTAAAGATGGCGGCTCATCCGTCTGGAGCGAGGTTTCTCTTTTTGGAATTCCTCGTTCAGCAAGAAGGCCTTTTCAAGAAAAAATATGGAAAGCTCCATTTCAATATTGGGACTATTCAACTAGAGTATCATATCATCCCAAAGGGAAGAAAGAAATTGATCCTGATTCACTTTGTCCGTGCATATCTAGAAAGTTATACAAGGATTGTTGCCAGGATAAACCAGGAATAAGACACGTTCACATTACATTTCTTCGGCCATAACCGATGGTGTTGTTAACTTTGCCACCTGCTACGTAACGTCACAGACTCCCTGTCCTCGCTTTTCTTAATCAATTATTTCGAATAATTTCCTTTTACTTGATAGGGCGAGAAGAACACCTATGTCTTTTGACTCCCTTTCATATGGACTGCAGATAACGACTCGTAAAGCATAAGCATCTTATGAAAGACATCTTAACAAACTTGGATTAAGTCGGAGTCTATTTGTTACAATTTGGCCGAAATTATCTAGGGGCAGCAAGCGGTATGCGTGAATCACGAACTTCCAGTCCACCGACTGCAGAAAGCTGGTATTCCATTTCAACTCATCGCTTATGGCTATCAAGCTCGCAAAGATCGCCTGCAAAATGATGGAAATACCATATCCCATCTCCTCGTGCAAGTCGATGATACATTATGCCTATATGCTTGAACGATTTGTTTGCGTGTTCAGCATCCTCTCAGACATGACGTTAATTGACAAAATTTTCAAAGAACTCATTTTATTTACTACCAGTGTCGCTTAGGCTTGGCCATTTTTTACGAACTATTGGTATATTGGAAATATCATTCAATATGATAGGGAAGACAAAAATTATGGATGAAGTAAGAAAACCATGTTAAAAATGATTTATTTGCGAATAATGGTTTGCCATATCGGTATAAAGTGCTAAATTTGCAGATTAATATAAGAAATTGCATTTATATGGCACTTTATAATATTACATATGAATTGAAAGGGGCTGATACTGATTATGCCTCATTCTATAGTATTCTAAGAAGTGAGAATGCGTATAATCAGTGCCTAAAGAATTCTTGGTTCATTATTTCGGATAAAAGTCGAGCAGAGTTATATAATATACTTAAATCATGTTTAGGTAATAACGATTTAATCTTAATAGTGGAAACTGACTTGGGTCAGATGTCAGGATGGCTTCCTAGTGATTCTGTAGGATGGCTTACGAAAAATAAATCTGTCTAATTTTCATTAACTGAAAGTCATGATAACCCATTTATCATTAGAAAACTTTAAATGCTTTAATAGAAAGCAAGGTTTTGATTTGAGTAATCTTAATATTTTTACGGGTTTTAATGGTAGGGGAAAGTCTACCATTTTTCAGTCACTGCTCATGCTTTCCCAAAGTTATGAAAGATGTCGCGATATTAAGTATTTGTATCCTAATGGTATATATGTAAATTTGGATAGAGTATCTGATTTACTGAACAAAGAGAGTACAAATAATGATAGGCCAATAAAGATAGGTATAAAAACCACTGTAGAGGATTTTAAAGAAGTTGAAATGGGTTTTAAACCTAAAAGTGATTGGAAGGCTGAATTATGTGAGTTAGTTATTAATAAACAGGACTATTTTAAAACTACTTCATCTTTAGAGGATTCAGGTAAAGTCGTTGGCGATGTACAAAAAACACTTTCTGAAACATACTCACCATTCAGCCCTATACTATCTTCTTTTTATTTTATTTCTGCATCTAGAATAGGACCATCTTTATTTGAGAGAACGACAGAAGAATTATCATCTAACCCTGTAGGTTCTACTGGTGAGAATCGATTAAATGTACTGCTTTCTCATTCCACACATAATGGTATTTGTTGCGGGTCTTCTTGTTCTCCTACATTGAAAGAAGAAGTTGAAAAATGGTCTTCTTATATATTAGATGGACTGCAATTTAATCTTGACGACAATGCATGTAATGTAATAAACCTTGGGATGAAGAACAAGGAATCAATTGAAGGCTGGATAAAACCAGTAAACATGGGGTTCGGATATAGTTATATCCTGTCAGTAATCATAAATGCACTGATTGCCCCTAATGATAGCGTGTTGTTTGTGGAAAATCCAGAAGCGCATCTTCATCCTATAGCACAGGCACGTTTAATGGAACTGCTTTGCAAAGTAGCAATGAATGGCGTTCAAGTAAACATTGAAACTCATAGTGAGCATATTGTAACATCAGCTCGTCTATATGCTTTAGAGACTGACAAGGAAATAAAACAGGAAAATATTAGTATATATTTCTTTGATAAAGACTTTAGTATTAAACATCTGACGATTGATGAATATGGCCAAATACCTGATTGGCCTGAAGGTTTCTTTGACCTTCAGGAAAAGCAATTGATGCGTATAATGGAACTTGGTCTTTTGAAGACGTAATGAAAGCAGATTTATACGTATATGCAGGCTCTTTTGCCTATGAGGAGGGGATTTCTGAACAGGATATCCTTAAGCGATTGCAGACATTTAAAGAGTTGACTCTAAAAGTTGATGCCTCAGACAATACATTTAGAGTTAATTTTACAGAATTGTTTCAAACCCCAATTTCTAAAAATGGAATGACAATCGCAGATGCCTATGAGGGAAAGATGGAAGGAAGTGTCGCAAAGACATATCAACAGCTTATCGTTAATATATTTACATCTGGTACACTTAAGCCAGAAACTTCGTCTGGGCAAGAAATAGATTCGTTAATTGGAAGTCATGATCAACATTCGTGTAAAGCAAAGGTTGTGTTATCAGACAAAAATATCTATGATCCTGAGAAGCATCTAATAGGAACTTATGATGATTGGCAACTATTTAGAGTACATTTTTTAGGCCTATATCCTATAAATTCTGATAATTTCTACAACTAATGTAAGAAAATATTCAATAATATTATTTTTTCGGAAAAATATAAAGATGCTACAATTGATGTTCTAGAATCTCATAGTGAGAAGATTGCACAAGGATTGTTAGAGGTTGAAAGATTTTTGATAAACGAATTTAAAGGACATAAAGGAAGTAGAATAAATTTTCCTGAAATTTTTGCTAAGAACCATAGCTTTGATGACGGCTCTTTTCAAGGATCAAATCAAGATAAAACGACTTTTGAAATGGAGTTTCCTAAAATAGGTAAACTCAATTGTGAGCCACATTTGAAATTTAATAGCCCAGATGATAGTAAGAAGAATAAGCCTAATATAAATATTTATTGTAGAATTTATTTTTTTATGCCTACTGAAGCAAGATGCGACAAGGTTTATATTGGTGCGATAGTTAGGCATCTTTAAATGTAAGATAGCGTTTCCTTGTTTCAAAGGTGTCTCAATATTTATCCCTACTCGCTTTACACTCAAGTATATTTCCTATAAATGAAGAATTTACGTTTAAAACGGTAGAAAGACGATAAGAATAAGTGTATAGCCTTAAAAATCAGTAATTTTCGAGCATTTTCTCTGTCAACCTAAGCCTGCAAAACCTGAATTTCTACACTAAGTTCACCAATCTTTTCCATTTACAAATTTACGAATACCTTGTATGGGTATATTTCTATCCTAAAGAAATTTGTTGGTCCTCATGAAAATCCGTAATTTTGCACCGTCAATTGAATAAAAACATAAAGCTTACAATGCTGCAAAGAAGAATGAACAACTGGAACACCATATCTGATCGAGGCATAAAATGCCTTGAGGTGTTACCGTGTGTCCATACTTCGGGCATTGGAGCATTCTATACTTTTGGAGACATTTTCCGACGAACGTCTGATAAACCATCGGGGATACGATGATGCTGGTATCCCGCTGAAACGATAAATGAAAACCGTCGGAGAGTCCTTACCAAACTTTTCGACAGTTTTTGTTTTAGATTTTTGATCTACAATAAACGCAGCGCCTCAGCATATTCCGGACAATGACCGGATCTGCATTCGGCTTGCAGTTTATTTGATGCCTGTTGGTGACGTTCGCACGATGTGCTATTCTCGGTCAATTCCGTCCACGGGCTGAATTGTAACGTATTATTAACCGCACAGTGATGTGCATGAATGTAAAGATTATGAATTATAAATTTGACGGAAGCAGAGTGCTCTTTACATCCGACATCCACTTCAACCACACCAATATCATCAGGTTCTGCAACTGGCCCTTCAAGGATGTGTCGCACATGAATGAAACGATTATTTCCAACTGGAACCGCGTGGTGGGTCCGGAGGATATCGTGTTCCACCTGGGCGATTTCTGTCTGGGCGGTTCTGCCGAATGGGTAAACGTACTGAACAGGCTGAACGGAAAAATATACCTTATTTTCGGCAACCACGACATCAAGAACCTGAGGCAGAATTACACGAAATACTTCGGGCAGATAACGATGCAGATGTATATCGAGGTGGATAAACAGAAGATTTATCTGAATCACTGTCCGTTCCTCTGCTATGGTTGTTCATACGATGACATCTGGCAACTTTTCGGACACGTGCATACCCGAAGGAACAATACCGGAAAGGATGCTTCTCGGCTGAGTATGCTTCTTCCGACACAATATGATGTCGGAGTGGACAACAACGATTTCACACCCGTTTCATTTGCGCAGGTGAAGGCAATCATAGGGAAACAGATTGAACAATCAAGGAAAGGAGAACAGCAAGATGAAGATACAATACATGAGTGATCTGCACATGGAGTTCTAGGAAAACAGCAGATACTTGAAAATATTCTTAACCATCTTAAAAATACACACTTAAATATTTTATAATCAATATGTTATAAGAAAGGTGATTTTAATGAAGAAACAAATAAGGAACAAAAATAGGAATTAAAGTGATTTCTCATTTTTCTATTTGCACTCTGTTTCTTTCTTTTCGTTTGTTTGCTTTCAGAGTGCATTCCGAGCAATTTTATCTGCTCTCATCATTCGAAGAATTTGCTCCTAACTTTAACTAACAAATTATTTGCAGCTCATAAAGAGAATACAAATTATTATCTCTTGAAGTTGTATTGCTTGTAGCAAAGATAATCTTTTTTGTACAGGCAGCCAAAAATGCCTGCCTATATTTAGTTTAATTTAGTTTAGCATATATAAGGCTAACAAACTAAACCAAACTGGATTTTCATGTTACTTTTTGTGATTTTCCCATTCTACCCATACAGCCAAAAGAGAAGATAAGCTCTTGCCTCTTTTCTCTTTTCGCTGCGATACTCTTTTACTTCATAGCCACCTTTTACACACATCCGTACCGAGCAAACTCCCACATGCTCGCATATCAACTTTCGGTCTGCCCGATGGGAATTGTGTCGCAAAGGTATTTGCCATGTCTTTATTGTATGCAAGGTTGTAACCTGAAGGTTCACTACAAAATCTCCACGCTCCGCTTCGCAGAGGTAGTATTTTGTAGTGAAACCCTGCATACATAGCCATGCCACCTGTTGAAGCGACATAATTTCAATCAAGCCCGAAAGTAAGTGAAATGCTACAGGAGGGAAAGTAACAAACTTAAAACTTGGTATTTATGGCAAATTATGCAACCAACATTTTCCACGCAAGAACGGAAAATAAAACAGACCTCGACAAAATAGAGGCTTTCTTGGATGACACTTTCAGCGAATTTACCAATCGATATGGTGATAGTGTAGATGCAGAATTTTCCTCTCGTTGGGTGTATCCAGAAGAAGAAATCAAAAAATTGGTAGAATCGTTGGAGGACAAAGATAAAGTCTATATCAAGATTCTAACCTATGAATTTGAAGACGAGTACGTGAGCTTTAGAATATTCTCTCAGGGAGAATGGAAGGTCAAATTAGTAACTGAATGAGTAGAAGAAGATAAAGTAAAATTATGCTCTATCCTACACTTTGCTTATTCTATAAGAGACACACGGATGGAACGATTGTCGGTGATTTCGACAACAAAATCACTGTTCGTTTCATCTGTGGCAAAGAGAGAGTATTAAATACTGTGATGAAGTAATTTTTACAATTTTACAACATAGAAACCATGACACAGATAGCAATGAAATTCGTCCAATGGGATGTGCCCGAATTGGAAAAACTGAAAGATAGCAAGGTTTACAAATTACGGGAACGTCTTGATAATGGCGACAAGTTGAGTCGGGAAGAAAAGAACTGGCTCACCCGCAATGTGAAAGAGTGCTGCCATTTCAAAAGAGGTATCGCTTTAATGGGCTACCGTTTTGACTTCTCCGATGTTCTCAAACGGTATTTCGTGAAACAACACGGACATATTGCCGAATATTATGCCATTGACAAAACCGCACTACGTTCTGTCCTATATGGTCGAATTGAAGATATAATCGAAGTACAATAAAAATCAAAAGAAGCATGAAAGTAACAATTGAACACAGCTTTTGCCCCTATTGTGACGAGGTAACTGAACTTTATTTCCGAATCATTAACACGATTCTTTTTTCTGGCAATGAGGCGGAATTGCGTGAAAGCATGAGACAGTTGGAGAAAAAAACTCCACTTGATGAATATTTCACATACGGTTACGGTGCACGACACCTTTGGGTTTGCCAGCGACGTCCCAGCGACAAAACCAAAATATTCGAGCATCGTATTATGATGGTTGAATTTCAATGACACCTTGGACAAATATCATCGACTGGCTGGAATGGAATCACCCATTTCAGCCTTACTTCCATTTTCCTTTTATAACTTTTTCTTTTGGCTGCGCCACTCCCTTTTGTAGAAACCAGCCATTCGCACAAAGCGAATTGGAAACCACTTTGTGAAAAGTCTGGTTCTTCCTGCCGTTTTTCCTTCCAGTTCCATTTTTTTTCGATGCGGATATCACTATCCTCCAAGGATGGGCTACCTACGCTTCTGTCCACTCTTGGCTGACACATTCCTTATGCAGTGGCCTTTTTTCTGATTGGATGGTATTCTGTTTGTTACAGTCTCAATTCAAGCCAGGCATGTCTCGCTTTGGCTTTGCTATTCTTCACTGACTTTCGGACGGATGTTTCGCCTTTGTGCCGACATTTGGATTTGCTCTTTTTCCTTATCATTACCGGTTTACTTGTTTCCCATTTTCCATAATCGCTTTTTATCGAAGCAATCATCATTTTTCCTCTGCAAAGATAGTATGCCGACGGGAACGACATGGTTGTCTTGACCAATGGCGTAGCCGCTTCAATCTTCCTTTATCGAGCCTTCGATTTTACCTGTGGCTAAAAATAAAGCGTATTGACGCGCTATCCTTGGTGCATCCCTTAAACGACATCTACTTTTTAGGAAGTGTAAAAATTGATTTAATAACTTCTAAAAGCAATTCAACATGAAAAAGATTGAAAACAATTTCACAGTAACCGGATTCTTAGGTAAAGACGCTGAAATCCGAGAGTTCACCAACAGCAGTGTCGCACGTTTCCCATTGGCCGTAAGCCGTCAGGAAAGGAATGCCGAGGAAACCAACCGCATTTCAGCCTTTATGAATATTGAGGCTTGGCGTAAAAACGAGAATACTGGGTCATTCGACCAACTGACCAAAGGTACGATGCTCACCATTGAAGGCTACTTTAAGCCTGAAGAGTGGACCGACAAGGTCGGTGTGAAGCACAATCGTGTTGTTATGGTGGCTGTCAAGTTTTATCCTCCTATCGAAAAGGAGGATGTTCCTGAAAAGCCGGTAAAGCCCGTGAAAAAAGGCAAAAAATAATTCTTGCCTTATCATGAGCAAAACAAAAGCGATCTTTTGGTCGCTTTTGTTTTGCTCATGACCGGATTAATACGCATCATACTTTTATAAGTGACTGTTGCGATGCCAAGCTCCAAATGAAATCTTCACCCGGTAATACTGTTATACTTAGCTCCACTTGATGAACAGGCAGATTACGATTTTCAATAGAAAAAAGAAGACTCTCTCAATTCCATACCTCTGAGCAGCTTTCCAGTCCCTCTTATAACCATATTTCTTCCCAAAAGTGAGGTTACGTCCGCCGTCCATTAATTTTACAGTGCGAAGTTAAGTCGGACGTGAACCTGCAAGGCGCGTTTCATTTGCAGTCAATGCCGTTCAAATGAAATCCTTCGGATTCCGCTTCCTCCTTGCATTGTTCTCTTCTTCCGCCTTGTGGTTTGCACGTAAAATCAAATTCCACCGGACGAGGTAAAAGCCTCTGAAGGGAAGGGAAAATAAAAAATTAGAATGTATGAAACAAATAATTTGGTCAAGTGATGCTCTATTGGATGAAACAGCAAGAGAGTATTATCAAAATTTCAAGCGAGAAGAACTGGACGATGATGCCTACAAGGTCAGCGATGAAGAGTGGTCGGACGAAGTGTATAATGAATTGGGGGATGAGCGGCAGAACCTAAACAAGGATGTCAATGGAGTCATTATTGCATTTGGAGATTTAGGATTGTGGAACGGACGCAAACAAGGCTATCAAATTTTGGGTGACAACATTGCCGAGATATTACAATCTACACAGTATGATGCAGAGTGGTACGGTGACGGCTACGATATACGAGGCCGTATGTCGCACCATGATGGCACGAATTATGTTTTGTACCGTGTCGCTGAAAATCGTGACGACGCAGAACGGATTGCCGCAAAAATCTACAACTATGAAATTGACGAGAATGGTTTTCGCCAAGTTACACGTTCCCTCCACCCCTATGTGGCCGCAGTGTATGGCTGGAAAACTCTACAGGACAACCTCGTTCAGGTAAAATAGCCTGTAACCTGTACTTAAACAAATGCCGTAACGCTTTCTCAAGAGGCTGTTACGGCACTTGTGTTTTATGCCGTATATATTCTGCATAAAATGTGGTGGGAAACTATTCCTTTTTACACATTTATGAATGTTCCCGCCCAACTGTTGTAGGTGGCCGCTTGTGCCAGTTTCCTTTTTTAGACTCCGGCCCTCCTTTATAGCCCCATCCAGCTACCCCCTATATTTCTATCCCGCAAGCCTGGTTATTTCCCTGCAAAATTCGATTGCCGGCTGTCCGTCCTGTCAAGGACCGCTGACACTTGCTGCTGTAAAATCTTCCTCTCCGAAATATCGAAGAGTGTATTTTCCGCATCCTCCTTGCCCGTTCTGGCCGCCAATCCCGTGGGCAGAAAAATAATCAACCTTTCGGTACAGGAAGTATCGAAGGGAAATAAATAAAATATTAATCTTAAAATTTGAGGCATTATGACATTCAGAGAATTTATGTTAGAGAACGGTTATGAATTGCAAACAACCTTTTGGAATGATTTTTCCATTGCTGACCGATTTGGTCTTTCGGCGATACAGGACACTTTCAGCCGTGCTTTTGAGGAGTGGAAAGAGAACTACAAGTATCTCACGGAACTGGTTTTAGTGCTTAACCATAAGATATGGCAGCATTATGAAACAAGGCCGGAAATTGCGACATTGTATAATACCCTTTGGGCACAAGCCAGTCAATATGCAATGGAGTATCTGAAAGATGACGAGCTAAGCTATTATTATGATGTAACGGATTAAATGTCCCAGCTCCTCCCACAGGAACAAAAGAAAGCCGGCTTTTGTCGGCTGCTCTTTGTGGTCATTCCCTTTTTTATCACTCCGTTTTACCCTTGTATAAAACGAAATTATTTCGTTTCAGGCTGCTACCAGTCAGGACTTGTTTTTTCCTGTGCAAAGGTATTGCCACGGAAAAACATTCAAGTACCGCTACGCTATTTGAACACAATTTTTCAGTAGCTTTCCCGATTTTCAATCGCTCAAATGTCGTATACGCTCCATACCGCAACTGTAAAAATTCTGTCCAAATTCCTTGCCTGCTTTTCCTTAAAGGCAATCTTGAATGCACGTAAAAATCAAATCCCGACTGGAGAAGCCTAAAGGCTTCCGAAAAAAGGGAAAAAAAGAACATGATGTTTAATAGCTAAATTTTAAAAGTATGGAAATTCAATTTGTGATTGTTCGTTCAGAAAATGCAGAGTATTTGTGTCACAATGTAAATGGAACGTATGTGGATGTCAGCGACCCATCAACAGAATTTGTTTCTGGAGAGGATGATTTTCGCTTGGTAGAGCCGGACAGCTCCCTAACGCGGAAAGAATACGAGTTTCGTGGAGAACGCTTTTATCTCATGCCTCAATTTTATGGCAATGGCTGGTTAGCACTTACTTTGCAAAGTGTGGAAGATGAAACAGAGTATATCGTGCTATCCGTCAATTTGGAGAGCATGGATGCACTCGATTTGCCAGACCGTACATTTATTGATGTGAATCATTATCCGGATGCAATGGAGTTTCTGGAGACAAATAATTTAGCGACCTATTCAGGTTACAAGCGTAGAAGCGGATTTGTGGAATATCCAATGGCGGTATTGAATCTTCCTTTGCTTTATCAGCACGCCCCGCAGATTTTCCAAGAGGCGAATATCGAATGTTTTTAAATGGTTTTCTGAAAGTATGGTACTGATGACTACCAAAGAGATACCGTATCGGTTAAATCATATCGGTATGGTATCTTCTTTTGCCCGAAGACAGGTGGCATCCCCCTTTTTTACAGATTGCTCCGTGCCCACTTTTTTAATTTCCTTGTTTCCCTTTTATAGCAGCGTAACTGCCTGCTTCTCTTTTACAGTCCTTATGTAATGAATGTTGATGTTTCCTGTCGTTATCCAGACTTTCGCCCGGTCTTGTTTTCGTGTGCAAAATTACGGCGAACGAACGCTATCCAAGTATCGCTACGCTATCCGAAATGAAATTTGACGTAATCTTCCTAAATCATAGATTTCGGTATTCATAAAATTTCATTTCCGATTCCTTGCACTGCGTTCCTGCTTCGTCGTTTGGGACGCACATGAAAAACAACCCTTCCGGCAAAGTCGAAAGACTTGAAAAAAGGGAAAATAAAAAACTTAATTAAAAACGAAAACGAGTATGACAATAGAAGAAGTATTACAGCACGATTTAAAATTCAGGTATATGTTATTGGGGCGTTTGCAAGCCGACTGTGAATATTATCTTGGCTTTGGAAACAAAAGTTCTCGTCGTTTGTGGGCTGGTTCTGAAAAGACACAAATTGAATACATGACGAAAATTCACGACAGCTTCCGAGAAAACGAAAAACCCGAATGGCTGACAATGGAGCAAATCAAAGAATACAGCAATGCTATGGAAGCAACACAAGAATAATTCAAAAAAAATACCGTAATGACCTTTAACGGAGGTGTTGCGGTATTACAGTATTACAGTATTACAAATAAGGGGCGCGAGTTTGAGAACATACCCTCTTATAATTGAGAGGGTAATAATAGCCCCTCTTTTATAATTATATCATTCTATTCCTTTTTTATATTTCTGCAAAAGGAATAGCATTCTTCTTTTATATTAATTATTTTTCATTTTATCTCCCATCTATTCTTCATCCTATCACCGGTTTGGTTTTATCAGATGCAAAGGTCGGCTATCGCGCTTGATCCTGCTACTTGAAGTGTATTTCTTACAAAATTCTTCCTTCCTGCGCAAGAGTAATTTGGCAAGAAAAGTTGCCGTATGAAGCTGTATCGACATCCGTTTACCGCATCCATAAATCCCAAAACGGTTCAATCAGTAAAGAACCGACAATATGGGAAATAAAAGTTAATACTAACCAATTCTTTAAACATTAAAATCATGCCTAATTATGTAACAAACCGTTTAGAAATAAACGCAGACAGAGAAACAGTACAAAATGTGATGGATTTCTTAAAAGGAAAAACTGATGAAGACAGTACGCCTTGCTATATTGACTTCAACAACATTATCCCTATGCCAAAGGACTTACTGATAGAAGCGTCCACTTCTGGGGAATTTGGTATGCAGTATATCATAGCACAGCAACGTAAACCGTTCAATTCACAGGATGACCTGAAAGTCATTCAATGGATGGAAATTCAGGAGGAAAAAGTCAGGGAAGAAGCATTACAACTTGGAATGACATATCTGAGAAACTGGGGAAAATACGGTTATCCTACTTGGTATGAATGGTCTATTGCCAACTGGGGTACAAAATGGAATGCCTTTAATCAGAATTTTGAAGAACCGAACGTGCTTTGGTTTGATACGGCTTGGGAAGGTGTGCCTCTGCTTATCCAAACACTCTCCGAGATATTTCCGGACGTCGAGTTTCAATATGCCTATGCGGATGAAGACCTTGGTTCCAACGTGGGCAAAGGGACTATCCGAAATGGAGAAACCGACATGACATTCCCCGATAACGGAAGTAACGAAGCCTTTGAAATTGTCTTTTTCGTAAAACCGGGATTAGAGGAATACTTGGAACTGACAGACGAGGGGTATAGGTGGAAAGCCTAAACATCTCCGGACAGACAATATCCGACATGTATTCAGGGTATATCTCAACCGATATATCCTGGATTCCTGTTGCCGGAAGCTCCGTTTATATTTATTCCATTCCACTTCCTTCTTACAATTTCACGCCTCTTGAACCAGTCTTTTTTGACCGTATTTATCCCATCCCTTGGCTGGCCTACTTATCATCTTTGAAGCTGCTTTTACTGAAACCGCCAAACACGCCCTTCAAGAGCTTGCCGACAACCCAGAATACCAGCAATACAATTATAATATCTCCCATAAGTCTTACTTTTATAGTTTTAACAATAATAAAAATACAAAATAATAACCGAAAAACAAATATACGATCCTGATTATCTGAAAATTCTATCAGGAGCCACCTTCATTTGTTCCGTCCTCTTTCGGGTTCTGTTTGACACGCGGACCGCTGGTTTGGCCACGATCAAGTTTTACGCCATATTTATTGAGTATGCGCCAAATAGAACTTTTGCTGCTAAAACCGCTTGCAGCCCAAATGTCATCGAAAGAATGCCCGTTGATATACATATCCACGATTGTCTTATCTCGTTCAGCTTTAGGTAATACCTTCGGCACAGCCGGGGCTTTGATATTCTGGCGTAACTTCTCGACATGAGCGGAATATTTTCGTAGTGCGGCAATTTCTTCCGGAAATGCCCCTATTATCCACAACACATCGGCTGCTGTCGTACCGGGGAATAATTCACCGCGAGTATCAACTCTGTCATGAATGGATATGACACGTACAATTTTGATACGGCATAGTTCGATGAACGCGGCCAGTTCTCTTAAACCGCGTGCAGCATTGCTGAATTTGGATATGACTATTTCATCGCCCCTTTGAAGATTCGCCATAAGCTGTTTCCACATAGGTCTCAATGTTTCATGTTCAACTGTTTCCTCTACGATTTGTACACAACCGTATCGCTGCATCCATTCTCTCTCAGCATCAAAACTGTCATTATTTTCCTTGAATATATAGCCAACTTTTGCCATTTTAATATACACTGTTTTGATAACAAGTGCAAATATAGCACTTTCATTTTAATCTAAAATCATATCGTGGCAAAAATCTCGCTGAATCCTTTTTTTAGCTTTTTTTCTTGCACTTGTTTTCATTGATAATCATATTATTAATATGATACCAAAAATTATACTAAATGCGATATAAAAGAGCTTTTACAATAAAAATAATATATAGATTTGCATCGTTAAATATGAATTGTTAAATATGAAAATTTTAAAATCATACTACAAGACTCCATCATTTTTGACTGGAAGATGTATCGTTTCATTGGCCATATTGGGCCTGATATCATGCAGCGATAGAAATGGCAAATCATTGTCTGAAGCTACGAACGATCCTGCCGGAATATACAGGGAGTACTTATACAATATACGACGTCAGAAAGATTCCTCATTTCAAGTATTGACCAAGCATATCCTACAATGGCAAACTGTAAAAGACTCTGTTTTTAGGTATCTCCGGAATGATACGCTCAGCCACCCCCATTCCAATCAGCGTGAAGAGTGTATCAGACTGCATGATTCTATCCGCACTGAGTTCTCACGCTTAGCCCTCTCAAAGACGCGTACTTATCAGGAACTTTTGGCTCTCAAAGGAGAGTTCTCACCTTATAACAATGATGAGGAACTGCATCATGCCGCTGGAGAAATCCGCCCGTTTTTCAACTCACTGGATAATCTTCCGCTTCATAAGGGTAACAAAGAGGAAATCCTTGCGGCTTACCGTATGTTACTGACTCGAACTATCCGTAACGGCATACATAGCCGCAATGAACTGATTACTTATATCACTAAAGAAGATGCTATATTCCGTGCGTTCCTCTCTCACTTGCACGATTTCGAAGGTGAGAGTATGGCTGACATCACACGTGGTACTGAACAGTGTTGTTCGCAGATATTCTTTGCCGCTGAGAGAAAGGAGATTACCTATCGGGAGGCTATGCTTTATTTGACAATGCGCACCAATCGTCGCCAAATACAAAATATGCAGATTTGTATAGAAGATGTTCGGAACAAAAAAATCAAGACTTCTTCGCAAGCACATGCTTATATATGGATGCTTATCCACCCTTATACTTCACTGGACGGATTCTCTATGACATTGCTTTCCGATAAAGAACGGAAACAACTTGACAGGATGGCGGCACAGACACCTGTGGCGTTCAAAACCTTGAGCCGAATCCTGCAATCGGAAAGTGGTCAACTGACTGAACTGCCAGGAATGCTTATGGATATTTTCATACAGACGCTCTAACAATATAAAAAATGAATATGTTACGACATTTTTTCAATGACTTTATGACATTTGTCCCTCTGCAACTACCGCAACTACTCGATGTGACGACAATGGAGGAAGCACAATTCTACGGTGACTACGCTCTACTGACCTTCCCGCTACGCGACCCTTACGATTTGGAGGAAGTGATGGATCTGTTTGAGGACGATATGGAGCTTATAACTCTCTACCACCACATCCCCACGCACGCTGACAAATTCGGGCATAGCACCTGTGCATACTCCAACCCGGCATTTGGACAGATGTTCAAGATGAATTGCAAGACAGATGCAGACGGTAAGGTAAATAGCATTCTTGTCACCATCTATGATTCTCTTGAGCAGATGTACGGCGAGCTGTGCCTTGATTTGGATCTTCATTCCAAAAGTGGCACATTCAAGTATAAGAAGAACAAAGACGATCTCTTGATGGATTTCCTTTAATGGTCATGTTATGCGGGACACACTATACCGACAAATGGTTTATTGGATTAGGGAATACCGGACATGGATAGAGGTTGTTGATGACAATTTCTATAAGGAGTATGCTTTGTCAAGAAACGGATATATCAATTACATTGTTTCCCGCACGTTGGTACTGCGGGCTTACAAAGACAAAGGCTCATACGCCAAAGGCATGACATGGACAATTCCGGAACATAAACTGGATAAGGCATTGGCAGCCTACCGTAAGCAGGAGCATACGTTCAAGCAACGTATTAAGAAAGCAGCGATATACCTTTCACCGAGGGACGCCGAAGTTATCATCCTATTGGCCACCCACAATATTGTCCAATTAGAGTTGATGATATCCCCCATTCAAATACGCGAGAAACCCTATTATTTATGATTTGGAATATACTACAACTTATCTTCTGTATAACGCTTTTCGTATTGCCATTAGCATTGTACAAAAGCCACCGTTCTTTTATGGTAAGGTTCTACGATGCTATGATACACAGTGTAAAGGCTCGTAAACTATATGTACAGGTCGTATTGATTCTGCTATTGCTCTTCCACTATGTTTACATCAGCGGACATGTTGGCGAGTTCGGTGTTTTTCTTTCAACTGCTATCTGTGCCACTATATATTCATTTAGGAGAGCGGACAGATTGTTAAGAGGTTTATGTGACCGACCATGTATGTTTGTCATACTCTCATTGGTGGCTTTGGCCATCAGTTTTGTTCCACACTTGTACACAACGGCGGTAACTGCCGCCTATCTTCTTTGGGCTGCCCTGTTCTATCCCTCTGTTCGGGTTATGACCGAATTTCAGGACATAGGCATAATCTCTGAATGGATGAAATTCCCCAGACTATTAGCCGAAAGTTATTATGACCATCATCACGCGATATTGCCGCAAGATGCGGATAGCGGCAACACTGATATATCCGCACAATAGTAATAATTAAAAAATGAAATGAAAATGAAAACCAAGCAGAAAATAGCTGTCCCTATATTGGCAGACAGAGAAGTATTTGACTACCTCAAGGAGAAAGTCGGTGAACGAAAAACAAAGACAGAAGCCTTCTGTGATTTATTGGATAAATCTTTGGCAGGTTTTGTTTCCCCTTTTTTAAGGAACAAAGGCTACGAACTTCAACCCAACCAGTGCCACGTGACTGTTTCTGACCTTTCATCGGAATGGCATTGGCATAGGGCTACTGTCCGTTCTTTTTTGGATGTAATGGAAGAGTTCGGCTTGTTGAATCGCATCCGGCTTTCCAAAAGCGTCATCATTACCATGACTGTGCAAACCAGCCAATCCACGGAGTCTTGCAATGGACAGAAGAAGTTGAACCTTGCAGAACAGCTACGTGAGGCATTGTCCGATTGGATAATCGGCAAAGTGTCCCTTGACGAGATCGGAATCAAGTGTGAGCAACTTGTTCGTCGGGCAATGGATGAAGCTGGCATATGCGATAGCTGCCCATCTCCGGACAGTATCACTCGCATCAATCCGGCAGCGGATGATGATGAACGAGCTGTCAAGATTCGTATGGTAGCTTTGGAGTGCATTACATTTGCCGCTATACAACGGGCACTGCGTAAGTCGAGATTCGATGACAGTGCAGAGTTTATGGACTACTTCCGATTGGAATTGTATGGGGACTGGACAGGACTTATTGCAACTTCGAAAGGTATTGCCGGGCTTATTCTTGATGTAGATAGGGATGAAAATTCCGATTATGATGAAGATGACAGGGAGTTCCTTAAAACGCTTTTTAAGCCTTTTCTGGCATTTGCGGCAAAGGCACAGGAGGCAACGTATCAGATTGGAGGTTGAAAACAGAATGTATAACCGCAACAATCCACTTTTGTATCCAGTGAAGCCCCCCTGCCAGTTATAGAAGGCATCCGGGCTTGCCCGCCTGCCACGAACAAAGGGAAGGGGGAGCCTAATACCCCACCTGCCTGACGTTGGTGGGAAGGGTGTCCGAACAAGCAGCAAGCTGGGACACGGTAGATTGTCCGAAACAATATGAAAAACGTATGGCAAATCAAAAACAGGTACTCGACGTGCAGGTGTCGAAAGGGATTACCACCGCCCAAAGTAATGAACATCTGCGTGACCGTAGTGAAAAGGCAGAGAAGTACGCTATGAGTAAGGGAAATTATGATCCTACGCGTAAACGGCTGAACTTCGAGATTGCGCCCGGAGGTAAAATACATCCCATCGACACAAGCCGTAGCATTCCCAAACGGATGGCGGACATATTAAGTCACCGTGGAATCAAAGATCCTAATGAGGGGCTGCTCGAACCAAAATACCGCACGGTGGTAAATATCATCTTCGGCGGTTCACGGCAGCGAATGCAGGAACTTGCTTTCGGTACGCAACAGGTGGACTTTGAAAAAGGTGCGGACAATACCCGCATCGAACGGAAGCGTGACATTGAACGCTGGGCCAAGGATGTTTATTCATTCGTTTGTGGCAGATATGGTGAGCAGAACATCGCTGCATTCATTGTACATCTGGATGAATTGAACCCGCATATCCACTGTACGCTTCTGCCAATCAAGGATAGTCGCTTTGCGTACAAGGAAATCTTCGCCGGTAAGGATAAGTTTGAATATAGTGCAAGAATGAAACAACTTCATACGGACTTTTTCGCAGAAGTCAATACAAAGTGGGGAATGTCAAGAGGAACAAGCATATCCGAAACGGGTGCACGGCACAGAACGACTGAGGAATACCGCCGAATGTTGTCTGAAGAGTGTACAACAATCGAGGATAATATCAAACTCCATCAACAGGTATTGGGTGAACTTCAATCAGACATCCGGTTGGCAGAACGCAGAGTCAAAGGGCTTACGACAATGGTTAGCAATCTTGAAAAGCAGAAAACTGAAAAAGAAACCTTGTTATCGGCAGCCGAGTACAATTTAAAAGAAAACAAAGGCAATGCGGCAGAATTGGCAATCCAAATACAAATGTTGGAAAAAGAGCTGCAAGGAATCATCAGACAACTGGCAGACAAGCAGGAAAAGTTGCAGACGGCTGACCGGCAACTCATCGAACTGAAAAAGGATATGGGAGCCATTGAAGAACGTACCGAAGAACTCAAAGAGGAGGCCTATCAATATTCCCGTGATGTACACTCCAAAGTGGATAGCTTGTTTAAAGACGTCCTACTGGAGAGTGTAATCAGCGAGTATCGTAACGCATCGGCACAAATGAATGTTTCAGAACGGCAGCTCTTTGACGGTTCACTGGTACAGTCTATCGCCGAGCGGGGTACGGAAATCATGCACTGTGCGACAATGCTATTTCTCGGAATGGTAGATGATGCCACTACATTTGCCGAATCACATGGTGGTGGAGGCGGAGGGAGTGACCTCAAATGGGGACGCGACGAGGACGAGGACAATCGAGCATGGGCACTTCGCTGTATGAGGATGGCGAGCCGCATGATGCGCTCGACTATCGGCAAGAAATCTAAACGGTAAATGGCATACGCTTTACACCAGATTAAAAGTATAACTAATGAAATCATTGGAATATGACGAAACAAATTATTTTCATCTTCGCTTTGCTCTGCACGTTGCAGGCACAAGCAAGTGTACAACCCGTACAGAAGGACACTGTACGACACACTATTCATTATGAAGTAGCGGAATTGCTTCAACCGATGCAGCCCGTCTATCTCAACGGGGTGCTACTTCCGGCATCTCGAACCGGCAACTGGTTTGTTAGCATATCCGGAGGTGCGACAGTTTTTCTTGGTACACCTCTCGGTTGTGAAGACCTTTTTGGACGAGTGAAACCTTCGTACAGCCTCGCCGTCGGTAAATGGTTTACTCCTTTGGTCGGCGCAAGGGTAAATTATAGTGGCTTGCAGTTTAAGGATGCACAATTATCTACGCAGGACTACCATTATATCCATGCAGATCTCCTGTGGAATCTCCTTGGACGCAGATATGCCCGACAGGAACAGGTACGTTGGAGGCTTGCACCCTTTATGGGTGTCGGTCTGCTACATAACGCCACCAACGGGAACAATCCCTTTGCGCTTTCTTACGGCATACTAACACAATACCGTATTTCCAAACGGGTTAGTGCTATGCTGGAACTCTCTAACACAACTACATTCCAGGATTTCGACGGATATGGCTATCCAAACCGTCTGGGCGATCACATGCTTTCGCTGACTGCCGGATTCACCTTTCATCTCGGTAAGGTCGGCTGGAAGCGCGCAGTGGATACGGCACCATACATCCATCGGAACGAACTGCTTGTCGATTATGGCAACTTCCTTTCGGAGGAGAACAGGCGTTATGTGGGACGTCACAATCAAGATAAGCGAACGCTCGTGGAATTAAAGAAAATTCTGGAAATCGAAGGACTACTCGATACATATAGCCATATCTTTGACAACGACGATATAACCGGATGCAGATATCCTATAAATAATTATAGCGGTTTGAACTCGCTTCGTGCAAGATTGAAGCATAGCTATTGGGACGGGTCGTCACCTCTTGACACGACTATTCTTCAGACAGAGAATGGAAAGCCATCATATAATTACACGGCTTCCCGAAATGTGCAGTCCGCCCATCAGGACACCCTCGCTATGGATTCCACGGTTCTTTCATACGCTGATGGAGAGTGCATCGGTACACCCATCTATTTCTTTTTTGCTCTCAATACGACACATCTGACGGATACCTCACAGAGGCTTAATCTTGACGAACTGGCTCGTGTAGCTAAGAAATACAGTTTATCCGTGAGGGTAACTGGTGCTGCTGACAGTTCTACAGGAACATCAAGTATCAATGATTCTTTGAGTATATCGAGAGCAGGTTTTATTACCGCAGAACTGGAACAACGTGGAATACCAGCCAAGCGGATTATCAGAGTTAGCAAAGGTGGAATTGCCGACTATACGCCCGTGGAAGCCAACAGACATACGAAAGTGGAGTTGTTTTTTCCAAAAGCGAAATAGAAATTTCGCATAATTGATGTTTAACTTTGTCATAATCAATGAAGCCTCTCCGCTGTGAAGCGAAGAGGCTTTTTCGATATGGTACACGTGAAGTTCGCCATTTTTCTACTGTCAGAACCAGAATGAAAATTATTTCGATGCTTCGAGTGACTCTTTTCTGAACTGTTTGAGAAGTTTTTCAAGTTCAAGTGATACTTTGCGGGCACGAGTTCCGGCAGCTTTGTTGCTTTTCTCCATCTGGAGGTTGGCATCTTTTGAGAATTGATCGAACAATTCACAGATTTGTGTAAATGTTTTTTCCATTGTTATGTTCTTAAATATTATATAATACGCTGGCAAAGATAGCAAAAATATTTTTTTAGGACTTATATTAGCTCTGTTATATATTTCGCCTATAATATGATACCCCTTTTTATGTTTTTCCATTCTGAGTATTCCCTTATCGCACCATCGGCAAATCTGGCCGAAGAGATTTTATATGCAAAGGTACAGTGTCCGGACGATTGTCAAGCACCGCTATGCTAACGGTTCCTGGATATTTTACGGCAGCCTTCCTCAAATCAAAGATTGACTTTCAGTCCCCTTCTCATTGCAAGGTATAAAAGGACAAGCCTGCTTCTGCTCTTACATTCGAAGGTTGGGTATTCCGTTCCATTCCATTTACTGTTTACTTGTCTTATCGCCCTTATTCCACTGTTAATCCTGCATAAAAATCAATCCCCGGCAAGAAGCCGAAAGAGCTTCAAGCAAAGGGAAATAATAAATCAAAGAATATGGGAAAATACGATTTTATCAAGTTGGGTAATCTTCTTTATTGGCATGACCCAGATAGTGGTCCGTCTAATGGGGTTTACCAAGTGGCTTCTATTCCGGAAAACATTGAAGAGGATAGCGTTATTTTGATTGCATCTGATACTTCGGAAGCGGAGGTTTTTCCTTCTGAATTATCACCGATACATACCGGTAGAAGTCATAAAGAAGACTTTTTGCGTTGGAAAACAGAACGTGAAGCTGAAGGTATTGAGTTTTACGACCACCTTTCCAAGGTGATGGATACGGAAAACGACTTGAGTGTGGGAGATATGGTGGCGTTTACAAACGATTATGGAGTGATATTTGGACCTTGTGAGGTCTTAGCTTTTGGGAATCTCTGTAATAGTGGCAGATGTGTATATATTGACAGTGATTCTTATTGGTTTCCTAACCGTCCCGACCAACTCACCATCATGAGAGGTGCGGAATGACAATAACATATCCACCTGTAGCCAAAGCGGGTGGATAGCATTTCCTTGTATTGTATATTCAGCCCGATTACTCTTATAGCCATGCTCCACCGAACTCCCACAACCGGTCCTATTCCTTTTTTACTCGTCGTACTCCGTTTCTAAACAGTATAACACATTTATTGGCCTGACATTCTTGAAATTCACAACGGAAACAGCTTGGTTTCCGTGTGATGAAACACTTGAACTGGTATGTGAGAAATTCCCAACACTATGTTATTTCTATCAATCGGAAGAGTCGGGTCTGGCGGAGTACTGGACAAATGACCAAGAGGGTAAATACTTTCCCGACAAGTACATTGCAGACCTATGTACTCCAGACGACAAATGGTACAAGGAATATTTTGTCAACCAGACAGAAGTATTCAAGTGGTTTGAGGTGATAAGCGGTCAGTCTGTCGAATCAATAACAGAAATTCTTGCTATTGCCGAACAACGGAAAGATGAAAACGACAATTCTTTCTGTAACATCTATGAATATGCCGCAGGCTAAGACTAATCCGATGCAGAAAACGAAATGACGGTATGCTGACAGCGTGCAGCGAACTATCATTATCCGATAAGCTTCTCTGATTTGCCATGCAGATTGGGGAGACTTTGTCGCCTTCAGTCCTTTTATACAGTCTCAGAGTGCTTCTCCAGTCTTTTATATTCTTCCAATCCGGATATTCTTTATATCGCACATCGGCAGTTCTTATCTGAGAGATTTTGTATGCAAAGATACAGCTTTAGAATGGTCGTCAAGTAACGCTGCGCTAACAGTTCCCGGATACTTGTGGCAGCCTTCCGCATATCGAAGATTTGGGTATTCCACTTCATTCCATCCACTGTTTACTTGCCTTATCCATCCTTTCCTTGCTGTCAATTTCGCATAAAAATCATTCCTGACAAGAAGCCGGAAGAGCTTCAAGTAAAGGGAATAAAGTTTAATCATTTAAATTTCAAAATTATGCACAGCCGAATTTTTCAGATTTCTAAAATGTGGATAGAAAAAGAAAACTATCTGAATGAAGACACTCTCCATCAAGGAGATGGCAGTTTCTATGACTATTGTGCGGAGATAGATGACGAAGAACGTAAGGAGGATATTCGTTATTTGGTCAATACTGCTCTACCAAAAGATATGTTCGAACTTGTAGGTGATGACACCATACGCTACATTGGTGGTGTGGAACAATGGAAAGAGAACTTTGTGACTAACATCCGTAAGAAAGCTGAAGCTATTACGACGGAAAATATGTTGGAGTTTGTAGGCCCTGTTTATCAACTTGAAAAGGCATTGGAAAATCCATTGGATATTGCGTATCATTTCTATTTGGACGGAGAGGGATACCAGTCATTTGCCGAAAAATCTTTTGCATTTATGGAGTTTGTCTGTACGCTTGAACCGGGAACGATACTCTATATCGGAGGAGTCATCGACTATCACTTCTGATACTCCATATAATTTTTTTAAAGCCACCCGCAACTCAAGCGGGTGGTTATCATCTTCCTATATAACAGTCCGGTTACTTTTATAGACCATGTTCTGCCGAACCTCTGTTACCAATTCACAGCCTCTTTTACCGATTCTATATTACCTGTTCTAATTGTATTACATTCTCACGGTCCCGACATGCACCATTGTTTGTTTCGTGCGCAAAGGTACGGTGGCAAACGATGTTCAAGTACCGCTGTTGCTACCTGAAATGAAATTTGACGTAACCTTCCGCAATCACAGATTCCGGTATTCATAAAATTTCATTCCGGTTACTTGCTCATAGTTCTTGCATCCACCGTTGAAAATGCACATGAAACAACCTCTTGGGTAAAGTCGGAAGGCTTCAAGAAGAGGGAAATAAAAAACAACTTAAAAAAATAAATGCAATGAGAACTAAAACACTCTACAGATGCGATGCACAGAAAATAGACATCAGTCGTTTCCCTAACTTTCACATAACAGGAAGTATAACCGGAATGAAGAAACTCTATTATGGCAAGAATGCTCTATTGGTACGTTGCGGAAGCTGGATTTACAACGTGTCAAGTGAACCCGAAGTTTATTATAATATAGCACATTAGTAGTATGAAAAAAGGTTATAAAAAAGATTTTCAGAGTTGGAAAGGTATAGTAACTCTAAAATTACTTTGCTGCAATATAGCAGCAGGTCGTTTTGATTGGAAGAAATATTGTACGCCACAGCCTTATTGTGGTCAGGAGATTTGCGTTATACCGCTACATTGTTCTTATGGACAGATAGGCTACACTGTGTATTTCCCTTATTCTGATATGCCGGAAGTGGAATACGATTGGGAAATGAACAAATTAACTATTGACAAAGAGAATTGGGAGAATTATTTACAGAATTAATATTAAAAATATGGCACAGAATTTTTATACCAAATGGCAGAACGCAATCCTTGCAGATGCAGGAGTCTATGTTTCAAAAAAATACCGCAGTTTCCAAACGGCCTTAGTACGTGAGATTTCCAAGTACGCAACAGCCGTTGGCGCAAAAGTAACATTCAACTTAAAGGGGCATTATAATACCTCTTGTTTCATAGAACGTAACGGTAAATTCGTTTACATCAGTCACTCTTCCGGTTTGTCCCGAATGGGTAGCGGTGTAAAAATAGAACTCGATTCTTTCTTAATCCGGACAGCCCAACACGCGAAAGATTACAGAGGGGGACATAATCAGTATTGCGATATAACAAATTTACAGTCTATGATAGATAATTTGTTAGAGTAATAAAATAAATTCAAGAAAAGGTACGGAGCAAACAGCTCCGCATCTTTTTCCGTTTTATCGGCGCATTCCGCCGCTGTACTCTGCTTCTTGTAGCTCTTCCCGGTATTCCTCCATATTATTCAGCTTTTCGTTCACGGTTTGCAGGTTGGCATCCAACGAAGCATTATGGTCGTATGGGAAACGATGTTGTGCGACAAGTCCCGCATTAGTAACTGGCCCGATATCTATCATGTCGGATTCTTTATTATAGCTGACATACAGCACATCACCATTCGGCATTTCAAATGCAGGAATCTTTTGTTGTGTCATGATAGCGAATTGTTCCGCAGCCATCTCCTTGGCTACCCCTTTTAACGTATCTCCAGCATGTTCGATACCATAACGCCTGATATGGTCGCGTACTTCCTTTTCCGTGAATTTCAGCATCACTTCATAAGTTCCTCCGACACTCCCATTGTACACCACAGCAAAATCCTTGTCCTCAATCAAAAGATTGTCTCCTCGGTTCTGTATGGGAGAAGAATAAGTATATTCTTCGTTAATGCCGTTACCGTCATAATACTCCTTGGCGAGAGTCAGCAGTCCTTCGTAGTCCCCCTTATCCTTGAATGCGTCCAACCGCATCGTGTCATCGGTAAGCTGAAGATAGGCCACGGAAGAATAATACACTTTTTCTTTCGGTGCTACTGTTTGCTCTTCATCAATGTTCTGCTCCAATTCCAGTGCAATCTTATCCACCTTTTGGGTAATCAGAGAAGCCGCTCTTTTCACATCCAACAGAGTTGTCTTGATGAATTGTGGCGATTCCTTCAATTCGTCGAGCCATCCTTTGAGGTAGGCACAACTGTCCTCTTTTATATGTTTCGTCATGCCGTAACGTTGGGCAACCAATGCGCTGCCTAACTCGGCTACCAATTCTTCGCGCGCATACTCTGCCGAACCGAAAGTTGTCGGCTTGATACGGTCGAGAACTCCTTCCGCACCGGTCGAGTGTGTCATCTCATGGAATAGTGTTCCATAGAACGCCTCTCCAGATTTGAACTGTTCCTTTTCCGGCACAACGATTTCATTTCTCGATATAGAGTAGTAAGCGTTATCCTGATGCTGTGGTTTGATCGGACAAATCCACAGATTGTCCTTTATCAGCGCATCGACGGGAGCGAAGCTGAAATACTCTCCGTTCTCAATATTCGGTAGCGAATACTCCTTTTCGAGTTTTTGCCACAGCTCCGGTCTTGCCTCCTGCAAGTTGGTCTGTGCCACGTTAAAGACTCGGAATACCTGCATCTTAGGATAAACATTGTATTCCTTCTTCTCGTTATCAGATAATTTTTTGTAGTCATCATACTTAATCTTCTCACCAGAATCCTTGTGTATGCAGGTGAATGTAGTCAGCATGATTGGGAATGATTTCTCTCCACGAAGTACAGAAACACGAGGTTTCTCCTGATTGTCCTTATCGGATTTGTTGAGCCGTTGTACACACTCAAAAGTGCAGAAGCGCGGAATCTTGTAACCTTCCTTTTCACAATGTATAAGCAACATAATGGCATTCATACCATTATACTCGCGTCCGGAAAGATTGCAGGGCCATTGTAACGCTCCTTCCGTGAACCATGGCTTTCTCCAATCCTTACGGATACTCTCGATTTTCTCAATCATCATTTCAGCGAAGAGGTCTAATGCTTTATCTTCGCTGTTCGGCCCGTCCGTGTGCTGTTTTTTATATCCGGCCATATCCTTTACTGATTGGAATTAGACGAATCTGCTACATACTGTACAAGTTCTTCCACTTTGCATGAAACATTCAGCTTTCCGTTATATGCCGAAAGGGATATTTCACCTTTGGCATCCACTCGCACGCCCGGCTGTAACCATGCTTCGCGTTCTTTGCCAAAACAGAAAAAACGTACCCATTGGTATTCAAAGCCATCCTCTACTTTCTCCGTACTGAATGCCGAAAACATTGTGTAAGGCTGGTCTTTCTTATCCCTTTTTTCCTCGATATGCTGCCCGACCTTACCTCGAAATACTAATTCGCCCTTGACCGTATCTTTCGCATCTGCCGTAGCTGTACGAATTTCGTTAATAAAAAGATTGAAATAAAGTTTGTCACCACGGTGTTTGAGATACATTGTCCCCGAAACCTCGATGCGGGAACCATTTCGATATTTGGAAACCTCCTTTCCGGCAGTATCTTTGCTGACATCCACCTCAATAGGCATAGTCTTCCCGTCAGTGTCAGGGATCATTACTCGAAGAGGAAAAACCAGGAACGTTTTCCCTTCCTTATTGGTGCGTATCGACGCATCACGTCCGATAACGCCACATACCGTAACATTACATTTTATCATTTCTATTGTCTTTTAATGTGATACATAATCACCCGACAACTGTGTTGCCATGATTTGTTGTTGAACTGCTAAATCATTGCTCTTAATCGGGTGCTCGTATCATTGCCCAGATCAGCCATCCGGCAAGGAACAGTTGAACGCTCACGATAATGAGCGTTGCTACCCAGCCGAAGAGTTGGTAGCAGAGCAGGACATACAAGGCAAGGTAGGACAGTCCGAACAGACATCTGCATAGCTGTATCATCACGCATTTTACCATATCGCCACGCTTCTATCTTTTTAGGTTCTCTGTCTGTCCCTGCTGTTGGGACATCCCTTGTTCAAAATTCTGTGAAGCCGCTTCCGAGAGGATAACCGTATTCAGCATACCGGTTACACGTATCCTTTTGGCTTCTTCTGTGAGAGTATTGTTATTCAGTGTTGCCGACAGACGGCTTAACTCCGCAGTAGTCAACTCACGTGACATGCGCAGTTCTCCATTGTTCACTCGCAGAATAGCCTTTCCATTTTCACTGATTGCCAGTTCGCAGTTTTTCATGCCCGGTAATAATGATTTCAGATTGATGCGTCCACTATCCATTTGTTTGGATATGGCAGTCTTTTGCTCCTCCTCGTTCTTGTTGTCGATTTGTACGGCCAATAGCATAAGGGAACTAAAGGCTGTCATCGCCATCTCTACTATAGGGTCATTGCATCCTGACATTCCCACACCGCTATCCTCTGACGAAAGCAACTTCTTCATCCATCCGTCGGGCGAAAGGTTTTTGCCAGCGGCATTCTCTTCTGTTCCTTTATATCGGGTGAGCAGGCTGTTCCCGTTGTGCAACACTTCCAATTTGATATTACCTTTCTGTGCGATTTCAGTCAGATAAGCCGCAGGGTCGATGTCACGCTTTGTTCCGTCTGCATAGAAGTTTGTCACGCCGAAATGTAGATGTTCGCCCGTTGTACGTGTACCTGTGTTGCCCGATGTGCCGAGCTTCCCACCGGCTTTTACTACATCACCGACCTTTACAGTAACCTCCTTAAGGTGCATATAAGTACATTGTACCTTGCTGCCATCCGTTCGGGTATATTCCACAGTCAGCGATTTCCCACCGGGCGTGTTCTTATTCTGATTCACAGCCACCACCTTCCCGTTGTTCTCAGTAGCCAGTACCGCATCGCCATTGCAACGGATATCAATTCCCTTGTGCATCTGTTGTTTCGTGTTGTCCATCGGATCTTGCCGCATACCGAAAGGCGAGGTAACAAAAAGAAACTCTTCACGCTCTACCGGGAATGAGTACTCCGCACCATACTCTGAATTTTCAGACATTCGGAGAGGATTATGTTCCGTACCGAACCGCTTACCCTGTGTCTCCATTTCCTGCATCACCAGTTTGTCATACTGCTGTAAGCCATTTTGCTCTATAATCCGTTGCAGACTCTCGGCATATTCTCCGCCTGTGGCATAACCGGCCTGTTCGATATTTTGTGTCCAACCCTTGTAATCGTCAGGCGAAAGTGCAAAACATTGGGCATAGCGGCTGTTTTCTTTTAAAAAACGGGAGTGGTGTTCGTATGAATCACCCACACTGTCATAACTGCAAAACTTCTCATTCGGCTTATCGTCAGTATATATACCATACCTTCCTCCTTCGGCAATCCATGCAGGCGTAGCCTTGATGCCAAAATGATTGTTCTCGTTCTGCGCCAAACGGCTTTGCCCGTTGGAACTTTCCAGTATGCCTTGTGCCAACGTCACGGATGCGGGGATTCCGTACCGGCGCATCTGCTCCATAGCATACTCTGCATATTTCATTGCGTATTGTTGGTTCTTGCTCATTTCCTTACTTCTTATCTATGAAAACCTCTGTGTGTTTCTTGTTCCTCCATGTCACTTATAGCAACCCGTGCCCCGGCACGGACGAGCTTAGACAGATAGTTGTCGAGCTGCTCCGTTGAAAATTCCGTTGAAGCCGTAATGTCCCCTTCTGGATACTCTTTTAGGGTTATGCCCAATATCTTTGCACCCTGTACCGCATCTTCGTTATAGAGCCGATAACCATCTTTCGTGCGAAGCAGTTGCAAGGCATCGGGATGATTCGCTTTAAGTTTGTCCCACAACTGCCGTTCCGGTGAAATACCCTTGTTGTCTGATTCCGTCCGTTCCTGCGCTACCGTTTCTATCGGCCACAACTCTGCTTCTTTCTGTTGTTTCTCTCCGGTGTGTGCCTCCTGCGATTGTCCTTTTTGTAGTACGTCTGCGAATAAGGTAGCTGCCAAATGACGTTTGTAGCTGTCACGCTCTTCCGCTATCCACATCCGCTGCCACTGTTGTGGAGTGACACTTCGGGCAGGCTGTTTCTGCCCATCAATAGTTGCGACGCATTGTATGCCGTCTTGTTTGGTTTTGAAAACCGAAACACGCTGGATACGGTTCAAGTCTATTTCCGGCATTTCGCTGCTGAACAAATCCACCTTCAGGTCAGGTTTGACCTCGGCCAGCGCATAATACTTGTGCGCCAGTTCCATCCGAACCTTACCGATGTTATCCATCGCTTGCTTGAGTGTTGAAAAGAAGCGGTTTATATCTTCTTTATCAGGATAGATGCTATATCCGCTCTTATTTTCGGGTTTGATATAAAGTGCCCATCGTTTCTTATCATCTTGAATCATCTCTACGTGGTCAAATCCGATCTCATTCGCCTGTTTGACCGCTGACGCCACGTCCAGTGTGGAGAGCTTCTCCATCGCCCAGTTCTTCAGCCGGGCCAGCATAATCATCTTCTCGGCAAAATAACTGTCATCGGGTCGATAACCTAATGCACCATCCGTATTGTAGAAGCGTACCTGCTCGATTCCATCTTTCTGCAACGCTCGCATGATACGTCCCTTGTTCATTCCCGGTATCTCGTTATCTACCTCTGTAGAAGCCCCTGCAGGAAGAATTACATCTGCGGTTTTTGCCTGTGGATCAATAACAAGCACAATTTTTTTCGTTTCTTTATCCGGATGCTGCCGAATCTCGTTCGACACAAAATAATGTTTGGGCATTTGCTCCTGCATGGTTGAAGTGTCTCGCCGGTTGCGCATGGTGGCGTATTCGATTTTCTCGCCCCGTTCCGCTTTATTGATTACTTCGATGGCATTGTTCACGTCACTTTCGAGAGCGTCCATCAAGTTCGGGTTCTCTTTCAGCTCCCGGCACCAGTATTCCACTGTCTTCAGACTTTCTTCAGACAACCGTGCTGGCAACCCCAGTTCCAACATTTTAATCCCTGAAGCCAGTTCCACTACCAACCGTTCCTGTCTGACAGCATCCTCCGAAGGAGCCACACCGTTCTTCATCACCATACCTTCACGCGCTAACCGTTGTTGGTGTCCGGTAGCACTCACGATTTGCCGCAAGGCTTCCTGTATATAGTCGTGATAATGTCTGAACTCTCTTTGTCGCGGCATATAGACCGCATCCTTATCTGTTTCGTAGTGGGGTACACCGCTTCCATCCAAACGAACAGGCACAAGGTTGTCTCGCATCCTCAGTAGGAAGTCGTTGAATTGAATATGCAACCGTCGGTTGTCAGCTTCCGTATATCCTCTTTCCACTGCACTTCCATACCGCCGCAACGTCGTTTCGTATCGCTCCTTATCCACGTAGGGTAGTGTCGTCTGGTCAATGTTGAACAAAGTGCGAATTTCACGGTTATGTACACCTTTATATAATTTTTGTTCCTCTTCATACAGTTTCATGTAGTCATCACGACTGATAACCTGTTCTGGATTATTGCGGTGAACGTACTTGTTCCAATTATAAAACAAAAATGGAACGCCTTGTTCATTCTCACGCACCGAGGCTCCTTGTGCCTTGGCATCGCTGAATAGCGTGAACTGGTTGGTTTTGCATCCATTTTTATCAGAATGCAGCGTCATGAATAGTGCATTGAATGCGCTGACAGAAACACCCTTTGGATAGAGGCGCGGGTATCCCTTTCCTGATGCGTTGAGCCAGTGTCCACCGGCATTCGAGGCTTCACTCAAAGCCGTAGAAAGCAAGGTGATTTGTTTTTCCTCGGCTTTCTTTTCGATTTGCGATTTTTCTTTCATATCGTTTATTTGATTATAGGATTATTGAATACCCCGTGGGCGCACGATGGTTTCCAGTTTTCCGTCCTCATAATTCCGTGCGGCAGCCTGGCGAAGCTGGTCGTTCTTGGCAAGGACAGCATTTGCCAGCGTGTTCAAAGGCAATGCCCCGGTACGGTAGGCTTCTGCTACAATCGGTGACAACTGGATGGTACACGGTACTCGGTCTATCGTGGCAATCAACGTACTATCTTGCAATACAGGGTTTACTATACGTGGGTTCAGAGTTTCATTTGTATAGCGTCGGTACTGCACATTGTTCTCATTTGTTACGTTCAGTTTTCCCTCTGTTCGTTCTTTCAAGGCTTCGTGTCCTGCCTTATTCAACAAGTTCATACCTCCCAGGCCTATCAGGAGCATTTTCAGCAACGGGTTACGCACAAACATACCCGCCACAATGCTCGCTATCGGTAACATATTGTCTTCCAAATGCAATGATTCTGTCTTGCCTGTGAATATTCCCAGTAGAACATCAGGGAGCATGGCCATTACATAACCGAGATTGCCTGTGATATTACCTATGCCATCCAGTCCCAGCATACCAAGCAGTCCGCCCCAACCGTTTCCGTTTCCCTGTGCTACTTGCGCACTTTGTATCGTTTGTACATGTTGTTCCGCATCATTGGCAGGAACAACAGTTTCATGCTTCTCTTCTTTCATAATTTCATCCTGTTCTGTCCTGACCATTTTCGCTTTGTCACATTGTTCCAAAGACTGCAAGTAGGCTTCTTCCTGTCCGGGAGCAACAACAATCGGCACATCCTTGTACCGTTCCTCATATTTCTGTTCTTCCTTGCTCTGTACATTCGGCCACAATAAACCGCTATTCTGGTTTTGTGTCCATTCCATGAAGCCAAAGTCCATGACAGGGATTTTCTTTTTCAGTTGCTTGTTGTCTGTACCAATCGCCGTGTTCTCTTTGATTTGTATTTGGGCTGCCTCTTTGCGAAAATCGTCGAATACGTTTCTGTCTCTGCCGAACACTCCTTTACTGATGCACTGTTCTACTGAAAGGGTATCAGGCTTCTTGCCTTCAAAATGATTGGTGATGGCTGCAATAGCCACATCTGCACCGGTAAACTTTGCCAGTGCCGTCCATGAACCAGTACCACCCATCATCAGGGTATCTGCGGCTGTACCCAACATCCATCCCGTACCTTTTTCCCATCTGTTCGGGCGGTAAGCTGCTTCGCCTCGTGCCTCTATTTCATCGGTCAGCGGTGAACGGCTTAACGTCTGCGATAATCCCAGCAGACTCGATTCGGCAGCCTTTCGGATGATGTAGTCAGCGGAAGACTTGGGCATACGTTCTTTCACCAACCGGTCAATCATCAGTTCCTCTATCCGGTGGTCCATATAGGCATAGGCGAGGTCACAACCGAGCTGTTCTGACAACTCATTGTAACGTGCCCTTCCGATTTCCTGCACGACGGTATCCCGCCACTGCCCGGCCATATACGCAAGGTCTTGCTGCATTTCCTCGGAACCGGTAATCTCCGTCTTGCACATCTCGATATAGTCCTCTGTTGTTTTGGAGTTCCATTCGCCTGTGACCTTGAGTGCTTGATAGGGGTCGCTCATTGGTTGTGCCGAAGATGCCATCATACTGAGAATACCACCTAAAGAGGTGGAATATTCTTTCATTTCCTCTCCCTGATTCCGTATGAGGTCAGTCCGCGTTTTTGACATGATGGGTGCGATATGGCAGTTGAAATAGTCGTTCACGAGGCGTTCCATTTCTGCAAACCGTCCGCTATGCTTGATTCCGTCCATAGTGTATTATATGTTTATCCTATTCTATTCATTAATAATTGCTCTTTTGTCTGCTCGATGGCGTTGTGGTAAATTTCCATCTGTTTGGGATAAAACTCTTCCAGCCATACATCCTTCTCGATGTTGTCGTGAATGAAGCGTATCGCTTGTTCTCGCTCAATCTCCACCGATGCTTCGCCCTCTTCCCGGTTATTGAACCATGCTTTGGTCCACCAGCGCACACCGGCCCGGTCAGGATATACCGTGACTGCTCTCGGTATGTCAAAGCTCTGGATGTCTATGTCTAATTCTGCCAGTGGGTCAATGATACCACTATGGGTCAGGGCTTCGTCGTAGAGTTTTTTTTTACATCATCGCCCATCGTCGATAAGTACACGCCATGCCGTAGGGCAAGGTAATGCAGGAAGTCCGCAATGAGTAGGTTCTGCACCTTACAAGCAAGCGGCATTGCTTTATGTCCCAGTCCGAGTGGGTTGGATATACTTGGCATATTTTCATAGAAATATTCTTTGACTGCTCCCATTGTAAAGACATGGCGGAGTGACTGCTCCGTATGTGGAGGAAGTCGGTATGCACCACGCTGTAAGTCTTCCATGTAGTAGGGCAGGAAACGTAGCATCAATTCCTCTATTTCCTGTCTGTCCTGCTCGTAATCGGTGGTCAGTGCCATCTCCATGTTGGGAGATGTTGCCGCTTCGCCTCCATCAGCATGACACAATGCTTGGATATTCCCATACAGCATGGTTAGAAATTCCAGCGGATTCAGTTCCTCACCCTTGAAGCGTATCCCGATATGCAGCTTGTCACCGCTTAAAGCTACAGTCTGTCCGGCCTTGACACGCTGTCCGAACTGGGCGAAGACATTTGACAAATGCCCATAGGTCACTTCATACTCCCCATAGCGTATAGTTTGGCAGATGCCGAGTATAGGGTCATTGCCTATACCTGACACGATACCGCTGGCGACAGCCGCCAGCGTGTAGCACCGTACATCGAAGTCGATGCCATGATGAAAATATGTTTTGCCCGTTGTCGGATCGGTTTGTTCGCCGTAGCCGAGCGATAGTTTCACATCCTTGCCCTTCCGTTCTTCAAAAGGCATACAGTATCCACTTTCGGATTGCAGGATCATTTCTTCTGTATATTTCATTATGTGATTATATTTGATTCGTATTCTTATTCTTATCTTTTCATCCCTCCGCTATTCGTCTGTTCTTCAACGGGAAGAGCGGGTGTCTGTATTCGTTGTATGCTTCTCGTATCAGGTGTGCGGAAAATACCGGCATTGTTGCCGATAAGCATCATGCCGAGAAATGCACCGGCAATCTTGCCCAGCCAGCCGAAGCGTCCGAATATAAGAAATGCTGCTGCGACCAGTCCCGCTATACTCAATCCCGACACGTTACCCTGTCCGAGATTACGGAAAAAGTTACCGAACATATCGGAAACTCCGCCATTGGAGACTTGCCGTAGAAAATTCGATACTCCACCCAGTTTTGAGTCTATGCCGGCTACCGTACCGCTGACGGAACCGACTGCTTCTCCGGCTTTGCTTGTCAGTTCTCGCACACCGTCCGCTGCATCTGCAAGGGTATCCGTAGCCGATTTCCCTATGACCGCATCGCTTACGATATGTACCACGCTCTTATCTGTGGTTAGTTTCTCCCAACCCACATAACCGACTGCACCGCCGATGGCTGCGGTCTTGACGGCTTGTCCTGTGCCCCGTAAGGTTTGTGAAGGATGCAGTGCAGCATGTCCCATACTTCTTCCGGTAGCTTTTGCTGCTTTGCCGCCATATTTTAATATTGAATCCCAAATTCCCATATCATTACATTTTTAAGGTCTTACATTCTTTCCAATCTGTCGCCAACGTCGCTTGGCTGCGTCCACGATACTACGTTTATCGGCTTCGGGATGTGCACCCTCGTCGATTTTCCGCCAAATGTCGCCCATTGTCGTGTACTTTACCGCTTTGGTCAGTCGTTGCAGCTTTGTGTTCATTGTTTTGAGCTTTGGACGGATGCCAAAGACAATTTCCATACGCTCTTTTTCCGTCATCTTGTTCTCCGAAAGGCACGCTGTGCGTATATCGTTCACAATTTCCACGCTGTTCATCATCAGTTCCCTATAAATCTTGTTGCGCTGTGTGGATAGGGCTACGGCAAGCGTATTGGCTGGACTTCGCTTCAATTGTTTGGTGAAGTCGCCCATATTGTCTGTCAGCCTCGATACCTCATAATAGAACCCATAAGTTTGCGCCGCATAGCAGACTATTGACCGGAAAGAGTTTAGATAGTTATTAAACTCTCGTTGCAGGTCTGTTGTCGCCTGCACTTCTTCTTTTGTCCAAATATGTCCGGTGGTCTGCATCAGCATGACCTTTTCCTGATTCTTCAGCTCCTTCTCTGCCTTTTCGGTATATACTGCAATCATTCCGGCCAGTACAGGGTCATTCTGCGCTTGTACCTCACCGATACCGGTAAGACACAGCAGTAATATACTTATCCAAATTGTCCATTTCATAACTGATATATTTTATCGGACGAGAGCTGCCGCCCTGTGCCAATGGGACAGAGCCATACGAGCTGCCTCACCGTTGTCACAGTCAAGCATTCCTGCCGTTACGTTGTTCCACACATCATTGAAAGTATAGTACCGTATGCTCAAATAGAGCAGATGCAACTTCCGGCTAAAATCCGATAGTTGGTCGTTCAACGCCCATAGCGTCTTGCTGCGTTCTGCCCCCGTAAGCATGTTTTCGTTGCTACCTTTGGCCACAGCGTCATTCAGCAATGTAAAAACAGAGACAAGTTCCGTTGCTGTTTCTATATAGAGGTTGTTCATGTTCATACTGGCCACAATGCCCTGCGGATTGTTTTGGATGGCCTTGCCTAATTTCCCCAGCGTGAGGAAAATCCGCACACCGTCATTGTAGAGATGCGTACAGGCTTTCAGTGATGAAGCGTAACCGCTTGCTGTCTTGAGGTAACTGTTGTACTGCTTCTCCCACTTGTGGATTTGGTTGAACTCGGTAGCGATGCTGTTTTGGAGCAAGGCTGTTTGTGTCTGTCCCTTTATTTGTTTTTCAATCTGCCCGTTTATCAGTTCGTTACCTTCGGCCAATGCAGTCCATTCCAACGGATTGGAAGCCGCAATTTGGGCTTCTGCCACCTGTGGAAGCAGGCATACCAGCGAGGCAACCAGCCCCAGACTAATGATTCGTGATTTCATATATTCCCTTTTTTCGTTTGTTAGTTTCTACCCGTTCACGGATAATTGACACGAGGTCGTCCCTATGAAAGATACCGATCAGGTCAAGACGGGGCGTGTTTCTGTCCATTGAAAGGATACGTACGGTTTTCAGCCCACAAAATTGTTGCAGCAGGCTTTGGTGCTCTTGAAAATCCACGATACGATATAGCTCCATATAATCTACTTTGCGACGGATAATACCGTATTCGCTGACAAGTTGTTCCGTACCGATGCAATAACGGATTCGCCGCAGGTAGAGATAACGGTAGAGTAACAGTAACGAGAGCATCAAGGCAATTACTGTGGCAATAGCTGTCAATGGCAGCCCTTCCATGCCTCCGTACACCCATACAGTGCCGCACAGCACGAGAGTGGGCAGCTCGTTGATGATAAATTGCCCGGTATGTGGATGGATGACAATGGTTTTGTGACAAGTTCTCTGCATAGGTTTTATGGATTATCGGTGAAAACGGGAATGAAAGTCTTCTCTCATTCCGGAAAGAGAATTGGTTATATCCACTTCCAACCGGGCAAGTTCTTCCCGTATCTTGTACATTTCCTGAAAACCCTTATCTGACATTCCTTGGTCATTGGTTTCAAAGGAGAATATTACTCTGTCCGCACGTTCAAGACGCTTTCGCACAGCCTCATGGTCTGCTTCGTCGTATAATCCGTTTCGGATATGTTCCGGATTGACTTCGGGCAAATCGGACAAGGCATGATTCAGCGTGGCTTTACCGCTGATCTCCCAATCGTCAAGGTTGTCCTTCTCTGGTTTTATCCGTTTGCCGAGTAGCTGGTCGTTCCAATCCTTATAACCCTCTGCGGCAGATTCATACAAGATGCATCCTGTAGCTTCCGGACCGGAAATGGAAGCATCAATCGCTTTTTCGATGGCTTCCAGATTGCTTCTCATTTTCTCTAATTCTTCCTCACTGGCAGAACCTTCGTCACGAGCCATTTCGTACTCATCCATACAAACCATTCTCATTTCCTGTAGATAGCCGTCACCAATTCCCATGTCGTCACGCTCCCCATTCTTCAAATTTTGTTTTGCATCATTTATACCCAGAATGGCTGTAATCTTTTCAAAATTGAATGGTTCAAGTTCTATTTCATACTGTGAATAGTCTTTGCTGTTGTTCTGTACAATCAGTCTGCCGGTTTGTGACAGACAGGTGGAGAAGTTCCAGCCTGCATGAGTGAGAGCAAAGTGGATAGCATAGACTTGTCCGGCACGGTCATGATCGAAGCAAAGATGATGTGAGGCATGGGGAGTTGCTTTTATCGCTCCTTTGAATTGCTGCTGGCTCGGTGCCCCTCCGGTAGAGATGAATACCGCCTTTCGCAGATCCTTGTTCTGTGCCTGATGAAGTTGGTAATATGCCATCGCATCATAAGCACTTTCGAACCAATAGATATGTTTGGCGGAGGTGAGAGAAGTGCGGGCAGGGCTGGCAATCCACAGTCCCTCGCTTGAATTGCTCCCTGCGGCTTTGCCTTTGTAGCTGCCGCTCCCGTCCATACGGGCACGTCCTCGTTCTTCAAGTCCCACAATCGCTCCGTCGCCTTTGGGCAGGGTTAGTGGAAAGGACAGGTTCGTGTAGGTCGCACCGTCCTCCCGATGTTTCGTAGCCAGATAAAAATGCCGATGGAAGGCATATTGTGTATAAAGGTCGATACCTCGGCTTTTAAAATAAGGATAAAATTTTTTCTGCGTTTCCCGATTCTGCGGATTGAACTTATGAATGTCGTAATCCGCTATGTCAAATGGCTTTACATCTCGTTTAGGGTTCACTATTCGGGTTTTCCGTTCAGTGACAGGAATGTTCAGTAATCTGTTACAGACAAGATTCACCAGTCTGTCCGGAGACATACCCGCATGGTACTCCGTGAAAAAGTGCGGATGCTCCTTGATGAAGGAAATGATGTTATAAACTTTCTGTTGTTGTGCGTGGAAACAACATTTTCCTTGTTGTGTCACAATAAATTTGTCACCACGGATACGTCTGCCGTCGCTGTCCAAACGAACATACGAGGGATAGCGCAGACCGTCACGACGGTTCAGGTGATACCCTGCGTCAATCAATACGTCCTGGATGTTTAGTCGTTGCAGAAAGTCATCGTATGTAAGGTCTCCGTCTCTCATAGGTTTACCTCCCTCTTCTCATTTCATTAATATCTTGATTCATCTGTGCCTCGAAATTACGGATGGCCACATCTCTCGGTGTATCTACGCCGGGCTTGAAGTATGGATGTGGCGGTCCGCTGAAACGTTCGCCATAGAACTCCGGAGAGTGGTGGTGATGGAAGCCATGTGCGACTTCCGATGCCACCACAGCACCGGCGGTAAGGGCAGCGAATATCTTCACGCCAAGCCCCTTGTTCGCTTCAGGACGTGTCTTCATATCCACCTCGTTGAAAATCTTCGAAAAAAGTTTCATCCGGTGGTAATCATCCACAGCAAGAAACTTGTCGTAGTCTTTCTGGCTGATTTCGTGGCTGATGACCTGTCCGTCAATAACAGCGGACATCTTGTATTTACCCTCCGTCTGTGCCGGTTGCACGGCAATGTCACTGACCTCTACTTCCCGGCCATGTTTCTCCTCACGATACCAGCCTTTGCTTTCGTTGAGTAGTTGCAGGTCACGCCCGTCCACGGCCGCACCGATACTGCCCTGTATGTATTCCTGCCGCATCGGAGTTTCTTGCTGCATGAATAATTCTTGTTCCTGCCGCTGCCGTTCTTCCAGTTCATGCCGCACTTCGGGATGCAGGCCGATACTGATGCGTTGTTCGCTGTTGAGCTGTTCCATCGTTACTTTATCGGCAAAGTCCGCTCCGATAATGCCGTTCAGCAGATCCAACCGTTTCTCTACAGGTTGTTCCTCGATGGATGCGGTAGCCAGTTTTTTCACTTCTTCTTCCGTCAGGTCATAGACCATATCGGCATTGACACTTTCCGATTGTACGGTCAGTGTCCTCCGTTCCATATCCACGATAAGACCGTGCGAAGTAAGGCACTCCGACCATTTCTCGTTGGAAAAATAGACTGGTGAAGCAATCAACTCCTTGTATGCTTGTGCCGGTTCCTTGCTGCGCGGACGGCTGACAAGCGGTGTAATGACCTCCTGCAAGTTCTTCAATACATCTTGCTGTACAATGGGTTGCTCCTGTTGACCGCCTTTGTAGTAAAAGCCGTAGCCACCCGATTGCAGTTCGCCGGGCTTCATGCGCCCGTCTGGGCGTTCGGGTACGATGGATGGCCCCGGAAAGAAAAGCTGCCCACCAACTCTGCGTAGGTGGAAACCCCACTGTTCGCGTGGTGTCCAACCAAGGAATGGAGGGGGCATACCCAGTCGCCCCATGTGTCCGTACTCACCGATACCGATGCGGTAGCCATGTAGCCCCATCGCCACGCGACCGTTGGCATTGCGGGCATGGACGAAATTTTTCGGCATATAGAAGTCTTTTCCTATGATACTCGTGAGTATGTTGTAGGCTTTCTTGTTGGCCGTATTCGTTCCCCAGTCCGTCAGAGCCAACATCTGTCGTTCTGTTATAGGATAGACCAATAACGGTGAATCATGCCCTTGCACAATCAGCCGGTAGCCGCCTCCGTCAAATGCGACATGGGCTTGAAGTCCGTTACGCATCAGTAGATTGCGCATTTCGGGTTGCAAGTCCATCTGCCGAGGATTAGTATTTGTTCGTATCGTCATAGTCTGATGTTATGATGGTTACTTGTTATGCGTTGCCGTATTTCATAGCCGCTTCCAATTGTTCGTCTTTGAAACGGACAAACCCGGCGGCAGAATCTTCGCAGACCGTGAGTCCTTTTTCCTCACAGTAATGGGCGTACTCCTCCTGCCACTCGGCAGAAAAATGGTTGATGTAATCGAGCCAGCCGTATTCGCCGCTCTGCATCTTCTCGACGAGAATCTCTTCGGGATAATATTTCTGTTGTGCCATACGCTTATATTAAATAGGTCTTATTTGTGAATACCTGCCGCTCGGTTACGCTCACCGCTTTTCTTCTGTTCGTTCCACAGTTCTTCGGTGTATTCCTCCTCTGGAACGTAGTCGAGATTGCCGTCATCATCCATCACCCAACAACCGTAGCAACCGAAGGTGTACTTATCCCATTCACGCTTGGGTTGCTCTTTCCATTTCTGCGCGTCACCTGCGCAGAAACGGATGCCCGTCTTGTTGTGAAGGTCGATGCCTACCGTGACAGGTTCGCCATCCACTGCCACCGTCAGAGGTTCACCATGCTGCATTCCGTTTACTTCTACTGTACCTAAGTGCATTACCTCTGCCAGCACTTTCAGGTTACGGGCGATGATGGGTGTCGGAACATACATCACCTGTTTTGTTTCCTCGTCGATTTGCACGAAAGCTTTACTGCGTCGTCCGTCCGCCATAGCCACGTCTGCAATGATGGATTTGCCGTCAAGCAACTGTTTTTGCTGCTCCTCGTTGTAGCATTCCAGTGGTGACGACTTCAGTGTGGGATAAAAGACCACATCCACCTCGCCGCTATCCATACGGATAAAGGCAAACCGACTGCGACTCTCGATTACTTCGCCATTCTCGTTAGTGACACGCATGGGCAGTACCGGCGAGTAGCCGCCTTTCCCGATTTCTTTCAGGATACACAGGGGCAAATCTTCAATCATTTCTTGGGTAAGCCCAAAGCGGGCCAATGTCGGATAAGGCAGTTCGTTGAACTCAAATTGTTCTTTTTTCATATTCTGAACGATGTTATAAAATTATACTCAGCAAATATAGAGCGATTTCTTATCTGATGACTAAAACATTTCTTTATAAGTGATTATAAAGTGGTATTTTTAATGTTTTGAATATGATTTTTCGCAAATAATCATATTCAAAATTGATTAAATAGTTATATTTGGAGAAAAAACAGTCGGCAATGGACAGACCATAAGAAGAGCGTGCTAACTTTGCTGCCATGAGAAAGATTTTATTATTGATGATGACGGGTGTCTCATTATGTATCACGCCAGCCAAAGCACAATTCAATACCGTTGCCGTTACCCCAACACGCTACAAGATGGAGGTATTGGATATGGGGGTAGACCAAGCGGAACCGGCATCCGAAAGCGAGATTTCCGTACAGGAAGTTTCAACAGGTATCCCGGTATCCGCAGATATGGATAAGAAAAAGTGGATGGATCGTTACTTGAGTGTAAGTTACCCGTTACGTTATATCAAGGTCACTTCGCCTTATGGCTACCGTAAGGACCCGTTTACGGGAAAGAGTAAATTTCATGGCGGACTGGACTTGCGCGCACGTGGCGACAAGGTGATGGCCATGATGGAGGGTGTGGTCGTGAAGGTCGGACAGGACAAGACTTCCGGCAAGTATGTAACCTTGCGGCATGGTAGGTACACCGTCAGTTATTGTCATCTCTCTAAAATTCTTATCGTCAAAGGGGCAATAGTTCATCCTCGTGATGTGGTTGGCATTACCGGCTCCACAGGACGCAGCACCGGCGAACACCTGCATATCACCTGCAAACTCAATGGCAGGAGTATCAGCCCCTCGCTTATATTCGATTATATCCAATCCATCCGGCAGGAGTGTATATCAGCATTGGCAGGTTTGTAAAAGAGAAGTGAAAAGGGCTGAAAACGTTCCGGTTACTTTGTCATCCGTTCAATAATATGGGCAATATGGTTGCCCCAGACGTGTATTTGTACAAGGAGCATCGAAGGCATGGAGAGCGTCTTGCCATAGAAGATAGCCGCCACTACTTTGCCACCGCACCGTTCTATCTCTTCCTTGTAATCCACCACGCTTTGCCCGGTTGTCAGCACATCATCTATGATGATAATCTCTTTCCCTTTGATTTTTCCAGTAATGAGGTAGTTTCGTTCGAGGATACGCTTCTCTCCACCTTTGGCCTCATGCAGGCTTTCTCGTGCATCGCAAATATCAACGTCGTACAGTCCTGAAGTTAAATCCTGTCGGTGCTTTCCGATGTACCAGTCGAGCCGTTTGAACCGTTGACCGTATTTTATCCAGTTGCTACACGGCATGAACATTATATGGTAAGGTCTCTTTTTCAGTTGCAAGGCATTCATACACGTTTTAAAGAACTCGATTCCGTGTATATCTCCTTGTTTGAACTGGTAGATGGAATGGCAGAAAGCCCTCTGTTCATCATTGAGTAGCGCATTGTATCGTGACGGATAGTAATATCCGTAAAAGGAGATTCGGATGCCTCGTAACTTGAACGGCTTATGGGGAGAATGGCCATCAAACCGTTCGGGATGCAAGAGACAGAACATACGGCAGGCTTCCCGATGACCGGCCATTACCGCCAGACGACAGTAACGTTCACGTTCCTCGCTTTTTTCGGTCAACCGTGCGGCGGCGAATGCCGCTTCTCCTGCTTTTCGTCGCCAGTAGCCGATAATATACCACAATGTCCCAATTGTGAAAAGCAGGAGTATGAACAATAGTCTTGCATTCATCGTATTTTTATTTGAATGAAGCAGCCCGTTTCAATCTGGTTATTTACAACATTACGGTGTATTTCGACATAATCGGATATGGGGGTTATGGCTTCATTACTTATATCAAATTCGTTTTCACTCACTTGCAAAGTTAGTAAAATCGTGGCACTAATCTAAAATAGCACCGATAATTTATAAGTCATATCACTTTTATATCATAAAGTCTTACCCATACAATTTCCTCTTTTAATTGTACATGCTCAACTTTTATAGAAGATGTTCGCCCTGACCGGTACACGGCAAATGGCATACAAGTCTGCTATATGCTGTGTACCCGTCTTTGGGGCAAAGCAAGGACGATGGCACATTTGCCACAAGTGTCAATCAAGCCAATCTGTTGTCCTTGCAGCGACCTCTGCTATCTGTTCTTTTGTAACCGGCAATGCCGTCTGTTTGTTTTTATAGCTTCGCCCCACACCATCAGCGGAGCGTCACAGGACTTGTCCGCAAGAGACATTCACTCACCTTATGGCAGCAGAGCTGCTATGGGGTGAGTGAAAGACTCTTTACGGAAGCCAAACATGAAAAGACCGTACACCTCGGTCACAAACTGCCAAGGCTTACGCTTCGCCAGATTTGAGACTAAGTTGTACGGTCACTTCATCGGGAAGTTTGGACCGGCAAGCCACAGACGCTCCACTGCCCACCCATTCCTTTTATAAATCTTGCACCTATTCTACATGTCTATATGACAACCGCCTGTAGTAAGAAAGCATATTCTGTTTGTCGGTTAGCTCTGCTGTAGTCATATTTTCCGCAAAGTAAGCCGCCTTTTACCAAACATCAAATCGCCACTATCGCTGGAACGAAAAATCTTCCTCTGACACGTCAGAGCGTATTTCTTGTCCCCGTTTTGTCTTATCGGTATTCTTGGGCGGCAGTTGATGGCAGAAAATATCCCTCAGCAGGCTGAACAGCCTTCAAAAAGAGGGAAAAAGAAAAATTATCAGAGTTATGGCAAAGACGATAGACATAGAACTTCAAAAACAGTTGGACAAGCCACAGGCATGGTTCTGTAAGTATTTTCCTGCACGCATACGCAATGTGAGTGAGCGTGAGATAGCAGACCGCAAGTTAGTCTTTGATTTCAAGGATGGACGGGCATACGAAGAGGTTGCTCAACGCACGGCAGCCAACATGACCGAACGTTATGGAACATCATGTACTAACATTGTATTTTCTCCCGTACCGGCATCCACCGATAAGAAGAACGAGATACGTTACAAAGCATTCTGCCAAAGAGTATGCGAACTGACGGGAGCTATCAATGGTTATGACCATGTATCAGTGAGTGGTGAGAGGCTAACCATTCACGAAAACCGTAAGGCAGAGAAAGAAGTCCGTAAGGTAAACGTCATTGAGTTTGATTCGGCTTTTTTCAACGGCAGGTCTGTGGTAGTCTTTGATGATGTGATAACCAAAGGGCTGAGTTATGCTACCTATGCCAATCAGCTTGAAAGCCTTGGTGCTAATGTACTCGGAGGTATATTCCTCGCAAGAACCCATTACAAAGTGAAATAATATGACCCAGACAAAGTATGATAAGGCAGTGTCCGTTTGCTTCAGTGGACACCGCAATATTCCATTCCTATACAGGAAGCAACTGAAGCTGCAATTAAAGGCAGCGATAACCAAGGCATACGCTGGAGGTTATCGTCATTTTTACTGTGGTTGTGCCATGGGGTTTGATATGCTGGCGGCAGAAGTTGCCCTTGCGTTGCAGTCCGAATTGTCAGGTCTGCAAGTTATTGCCGTAGTACCGTATCGCGGACAATCCGAGCGGTGGAACGATGCGATGAAAGCCCGGTATGATACTATTCTCTGTAACTCGGATGATGTTATCATCCTGAGCGAACACTACTACCATGGCTGTTTGCTTCGACGCAACGACTATATGGTTTTTCACAGTTCGTCTCTTATTGCCTGGTATGACGGAAACCCCAAGGGTGGTACGTTTTATACTTATCGTAAGGCTACAGCGAATGGACTAAAAGTTCTAAATCTCTATGGCAGCTCAATCGTATAACAGCCATCTTGTTTTCGCATATTCCGAGCCGTAGCGGTGACTCCTTTGCCATTCATGTAAAGGCTGTTTTGTCAGCCATAGCGTGATATGGCAAAGTACGCTATTAGTTCTGATGTATTGCCCGGCTTTACCTATGTGCCGGTTTAGTTGGTGTGCTGTATTTTTATATCTTCGGAGGCTCCATCCTCCTTATGTCTTTCTCTACCTTTTTTAGTATTCGGCTTAAAAAGTAATATACTTGCCTTACTTTTCGCCTATTTAGCATGTTTAGGGCACGTCTTTTATAATAAAAGTGCAGCAATTGGTTGCTACACTTTTGCTATAATATCTATTTGTCATATTAGACCTTCCCGTACACCGTCCTCATTTTTCCGTCCACTAGCACCTTATTTGACCGCACAATCCAAGCTCTGCCGTCATTCAATCCGCATTCCAATGCCTTTTCGCCACCGCCGATTAGTACCGGAACGGTTGTCACTGTGATTTCGTCCGCCAGCCCGTTATCCAAGAGTAAAGCCCCGATTTCCTCACCGTAAGCCACCACCATACCGTCGCCGTCTTCCTTCATCTGTCTCAGTTCTGCCACTGCATCTCCTTGGATAAACTTCACTCGTTCATTCTCCGTCAGGTCGATGCCGCCGTTCGTCACAACCAAAGTCTCTTTCGCCGTAATCGGCCAACCCAAATGGTTCATATAAATACGCAGGTAAGTTTCTTCGTCAATCAGCACACAACTGGAGGCATCCACAGCCGCATCAAAATGCTTGTCCGAAGGAGCCGGACAACCGTCGATGGACTGGTACACGTGCAAGGAAATCTGTTTCATATTCAATGTGTTTTTAAGAATTATGTCCACCTTGCACCCTGAAGGACAGCATGAACCCACGCTATTCCAAGACGTTCAGTGAACGTATAATATATATCAATCTCCGCCTGTTTCCAAGCCGAGTATGAATCTTCCATGTCACGACAATGACCGTACCCGAAAGTACCGTCTGCTGTCTTCATTTTGACAAAGATAACGAAAGATTGGCGGATAAGCAAACAAAAAACATTGTTTTTCTGGTTGCCTGTTCCGAACTGCATTCTGCCTTATCAAAAAGACTTACTCATTCCCTATGATTTAATACAGTCGTCATTCTGCAATTATCAAGAGATGGGCCAATCCATCCGATTCCACCTCCCTTTATAGTTCACCTTCCTCCGATATAGTACGGGCAATCCGTTCCGGTTGTCCGTTACCCTGTTTTAACACCCCTGTTTTACAGTTTTATTCATCCCTTTCTATTTGATTGTCATTTATTATCGTTTTGCTGCTGCCGTGCAACCTCTCGTGGACTTATTTTCCCGCAAAGGTAATAGGCTGCTCCAATCTTGCCAATGCCGGCGTTCCGCCGCGAGTGAGCCGCAAAAATCTTCCTCTCCGTCTGTCGAGCGTATTTTTCCGCATCAGCCTTGTCAGATTGTTTCCGCCACCTTTTGGAGGCAGAAAAATAAATCCCAAAGGTCGCAAACAGGTTGAACAAAGGGAAATAGTAACAATAAAAACAAAAATAACATTATGAAAACAGAGATTAGGCAGAATGGCAAAGTGATACTATCGAGTACAGACGATATATCCATTTCGATGATTTTCAAAAACTTATGTGGTAAGAACTTTTCTGGAAACGACTATCAAAACTATCTCAGAACAGTTTGTCAGGATATTGGTGTTACGACGGGGGCGATTGAGTATTATGCCGACAACGTTTTGATTGAGAAAGCAACTATTCCTGAATTTTAAAAACTATATACAATGAAAAGGAAAGAGAAAGCAGCAGTAGATGAATTTGTTGCCCTTGTAGGAGGCAAGACATGGGAGCCTGTACGACATAAATGTATGGGTAAATGGAGTGGTATGACCGATTACGGTTTTGTCATAGACGGACGGATAACGCTCTTTGTTTCCAATAGTATGGCATACTTTAAGAAACGGATTCGTGAGTGGATTAAGTCGATACATACTTTTGAAGCGAAGAAAGATTGCTACCTCCGCTTGCTACGTGAACAAATTGAAAAGGACAACGACAAGGCAAAGGACGAAAAGTTAAATCCTGTCAGACTGATAGACATTGGCATCTTATCCCCCGAAAGCAATAGCCCGTTTGATTTTTTTACCCCTTATGTGTTAGTCGAAATAAACGGCAGGCGGTTCAAGCATCAAACAGCGGAGTTAAGTTGCGCTATTATGGTGGATAGTTTGGCAGGATACCTTGAAGAATGCAACTGCAAGGATATATACACGGCAAGGGCAGTGCGTACACCTGACTACATTTTTTGCGGTGTGCGGTTTGACTCCCGTGATAATATGTATAAGATTGGAAAGTAGAGATTAATGATGTCTGAAGAAGTTATCACTTACAACGATAACTCCAGTCGTTTTAAAGGACGGCATCAGCATTTGACCTACTAAATACATAAGTTCCCAATTTACGATTGGAAACTTATGTATTTTTCTGTATGGAAAACTAATCAAATAATCGCTGACTTATCATCCAGTCATTAAGCACGTCCGGATCTACACGATTTGTAAGATTCACATTTTTACTCAAACAACCGATTTTCTCACCTCTTAAATAAATAACTGGTGGGGTTAATGTATTCGGATTGTATGGACTTAATGATGAACTGGGACTTCCATATATGGAATACCGATTCTTGAAAGATATACTTGAAAAGTGACTACCGTATATATTCTCGTTGTTGGATATGGAATCAGGAGTAGATGTGTTCAACGACAATCTGCCTAAATACAAACCGTCATTTGCCAATAGAAACGATTCTTTCCTTGAAATTCTGGTATCTAAACCTATTCTATCCATTCCCTATGATTTAACGCCATTATTTAATAATGCCATAACGTCTTTTAGTTGCATTATCGAACACCTCTGTCTCTCTTAGAAACTGCATTACCCGTTCCCTGTCTTCGGAAATCAGGCAACCTTTCAGTTTTCCGTTCTTTTCCGTGATTTTTAATTTTGAAAGCTCAAATATATCGGAACAATCCAGCCAACTGTCATAGTCCAGAATATCACGATAGTTCCGAACCATCAAAGGATATTGGCAGTCCAGTAGCTCTTCCGACCTCTTGGAAGAGTCTATTTCCGAATTTATCAGTAAGGCACCGATAGCGACACCTTCCGGAGTAAAGCCGATAATAACAATATATTTATTGCGGTCTTTATATCCGTCTTTTAGTATCAGTCCGTCCTCTTCGTCCAAGGGGACATAAATAATGTCACCAATTTTGACTGATGACATATCTACTTGCTCAGCTTTGGCCATTATAGCTTTCAGCTTTTCCAATGCACCGGTTTTGTCGTCCATTTGATTTAAGATAAAGCGTTCTTGACAATCTGCTTTTCTCGGATATAATCTACCATGTCCTTGGTAGCTTTTCCTGCCCGGGCTATATCTATAATGGTAATGAAGTTTTTTTGAGGATCATCCTGAATGCGTGTCATCGCTTCTTCCCATGCCGAGTCATGCGACAAATCGGACAAGTCATAAGGGTCTGTATCCTTATATTTAGCGATAGCAGCGTCAAGACAACGTTTGTTGGCACCTGATATATAGTCCATATCGGGTACGGCAGAAGTATATACCTTCTTGTCACGAACCTCTATGTCTGAAAGGAACTCGTCAAAATTCCCATCCAAGGGTTTGCCTTCTGCAATTTGCAGTGCCTTGTAGGTATAGGCTGGCACCGGGCCATGCTTCAATGCTCTGAAAGAGTCTTCGACAATCACTTTGCCATATTTGACAAGATGGTCCTGTTGGGCAAAATAAAGTATTTTAAATAACTTTATATAGTCCACTCCTTGAGTGAAACTCTGCATGATGTAGAGTACCACTGCTCTTATTTTAGCAATCTGTATAGCTGTTTTCATTTCAAAAAAATCTATGCGATTACAAAGATACAACTAATTTGCTGAATAATACGCTCATGATACAAAAAAAATAGTCCGTTGCATTTTTTTACGACATTTAATATAGTCGTCATTCTGAGAGTAATAGTCTGCAATTATCAAGAGATGGGTCAATCCACCCGATTCCACCTCCCTTTATAGTTCACCTTCCTCCGATTATAGTACGGGCAATCCGTTCCGATTGTCCGTTACCCTGTTTTAACACCTCTGTTTTACAGTTTTATTCATCCCTTTCTATTTGATTGTCATTTATTATCGTTTTGCTGCTGCCGTGCAACCTCTCGTGGACTTATTTTCCCGCAAAGGTAATAGGCTGCTCCAATCTTGCCAATGCCGGCGTTCCGCCGCGAGTGAGCCGCAAAAATCTTCCTCTCCGTCTGTCGAGCGTATTTTTCCGCATCAGCCTTGTCAGATTGTTTCCGCCACCTTTTGGAGGCAGAAAAATAAATCCCAAAGGTCGCAAACAGGCCGAAAAAAGGGAAAAAAAGAAAGGTTAAATTATGAGTTACAACAAATTGAAATCATTGGTAGCGAACGTGGAAGCCATAGAAACGGCAATGAAAATCCAAGTTCAAGGCAGGCAGGCCACTGCGGAAGAAAAAGAAATTTTATCCCGATATTCTGGTTTCGGGGGTATCAAAGAAGTGTTGAATATAGGTACGGACAAGCCCATAGGTGGTGATATGCAAGAACCGATACAAAGATTGCAGGAGTTAATCAATGCTTACCCTCATTTCACAGAACCCATGCGATACAATGTCATAGAGGGTATCAAAGCATCTGTACTGACAGCATTTTACACTCCTAAATTCCTTGTTGATGCAGTGGTGCGGCAGATACACGCCACGTTCAGCGAAAACGGCCTCAAAATGCGTTCATTTCTCGAACCGAGTGCAGGTATAGGCGGTTTTCTGCCCATAGCCATGTCCGGCACGTATGACTATGCCATAGAGAAAGATCTCATTTCGGGGATGATACTTTCCCTGCTCCATGAGAACACGCTAACACGGACGGCTGCATTTGAAACCATTGGAGAACAAGGTTTTGAGCATACAACTTTCGATATCATAGCCTCCAACATCCCGTTTGGCAATTTCCGGGTATTCGATGCGGAGCTGTGGAAGAAAGGCGGTATGTACGAACAGGCCACCAAGACCATACACAACTACTTTTTTGTCAAAGCGATGGAGTTGTTGAATGAGGGTGGATTATTGGCTTTCATCACATCGAGGGGCATAGCCGACACGCCCGGTAACAAGTTCGTGCGTGAATATCTTGTAAATCATGCAGACCTGATAAGTGCAATCCGTCTGCCCGATATGCTTTTCATGCAGACAAGCGGTATAGAGGTAGGCAGTGACCTGCTGATATTCCAAAAGCACACGCACAAGACGGTACTCTCACAACGGGAACAACTGTTTTTACAAGTAGGCAGGGAAAAGGCGGACGCCATAGGCACAATGACCGAATACGCCAACAAATTGTTTACCATGCCGAAAACTACCCTTGCAACAGGTAGCCGCATTGTACAGAACCAATACGGAAAATATGTGCGCAAATACCAATGGCAGGGAAATGAAAATGCCATGTCGCAATATCTCGCTGCACTGCTGAAACTCGACTTTGGCCGATATTTCCGCAAAAGTCTTTTCACAGGGAACGGACAGGGCAGCGAACATATGCAAATGTCCCTTTTCGGGAATGTAGCGATGAAACAAGTAGTAAAAGGTAAACGAGCCTACACGGATGGGGTGGAAGCATGGATGAAAGATGGCGCAATGGTACTGTTTGAGGGCCAGGTGGGTACTATCCAATATCGAAAATCAAGTCTTTATCAAGAGGTAGCCATTGATTTTGTGCCGGTGGACGAGGGTAAGGTCAATACAGATAGGGCGAAAGATTATTTTCCTATACGCAAAGCATACTTTGAACTGTCAATCAAAGAAAGGGAAGAACAAAAAGAGGATAACGGATTGCGTAGAGAGCTGAACGCTCGATACGATGCCTTTGTTGCCAAATGGGGCTGTTTCCACGAGAACGACAACAAGGAGTTTATCATGCTTGACAGCCTCGGCGTGGAAGTCTTTACAATAGAAATGCAGCTTGGAAAGGATTTAGTCAAGTCCGACATCATGCGTGAACCTGTGGCGTTCAAGAAGATAGACCCGAACAAACGGCTGACACCGATTGAAGCGTTGGCAAGCTGCTTGAATTTCTACGGCAGGGTTGATATGGACTACCTGATGCAGTCCACGGATAGTGCCGAGGAAGAAATCATCGGCGACCTCAAAGGTGAAATATTTTACAATCCCGCTATCGGGGAGTGGGAGCACAAAGGCAAGTTCCTTTCAGGCAATGTCATAGCCAAATGCAAGGAGATAGGTTCTTACTTATCCGAACTCACGGACAGGGAAAAAGATTGGACGGAAACTGCTGTAAAGGCTTTGGCGGATGTGACACCCGAAGCGATACCCTACGAGGAACTCGACATTAACATGGGTGAGCGTTGGATTGACACTAAGTTATATGCCGATTTTGCAACTGAACTTTTCGAAACCGAGACAAGTGTCATGTATTTCGATGTGAACGACACCTACATGGTACGCCTGCAAAGTTACTCTCCGGTGGCTTACAACACCTATTTCGTTCGTAACTATGACGGTGGGGATTTGTTTGTTCATGCCCTGCATGATACTGTACCTGAAATCACGAAAGAGATATACCGCAATGGTGATAAGGTGCGTGTACCAGACGAGGAAGCCATACAGGAGGCAGCCACCAAGATACAGGAGATTAGAGACCGTTTCAACCGCTGGCTTGACAGGCAGCCGATAGAGGTTCGGGACGAGCTGGTGAGGGTGTATAACGAGCGTTTCAACTGCTATGTCAGGCCGCACTATGACGGTTCGGCACAAACCTTTCCGCAGCTCTCTTTCGAGCAATTTCCATATGATAGCCTCTATCCCTCACAGAAAGATGCTATCTGGATGATTAAGCAGAACGGAGGCGGTATCTGTTGGCACGAGGTAGGCACAGGCAAGACGATGATAATGTGTGTTGCCGCCTACGAAATGAAACGTCTCGGATTGGCACACAAGCCGCTTATTATCGGGCTGAAAGCCAATGTACACGAAATCGCCGATACGTTCCGTAAGGCATACCCTACGGCCAAAGTTCTCTATCCGGGCAAGGACGATTTTACCGCTGCCAACAGGCAAGAGGTCTTTTCAAAAATCAAGAACAACAACTGGGACTGCATCATACTCACGCACGACCAGTTCGCCAAGATACCGCAGTCAGAAGAGACCATGATAGATATATTCACGGAAGAGCTTGCCGATGTAGAACGTAACCTTGAATTTTTGGAGCAGTCCACTATGCGTTACCGTAGCGGAAAGATGCAGGAGGGGTTAGAAAAGCGCAAACAGAACCTTGGGGCTAAATTACAAGAACTGCGTATGAAAATCAATAATCGGAAAGACGATGCTGTGGACTTCCACACAATGGGAATAGACCATATTTTTGTAGATGAATGCCATATTTTCAAGAACTTAATGTTCCAGACACGCCATAACCGTGTGGCAGGTATCGGCAACACCAAAGGCTCTCAAAGGGCAATGAACCTCTTGTTCGCCATTCGTGACATCCAACTTCGTACAGGTCGTGACCTTGGGGCTACGTTTCTGTCGGGTACAGTGGTGGTAAATGCACTGACCGAACTATATGTGATGTTCAAGTATTTGCGTCCGCAGGAGCTTCAACGGCAACGGATTAGCTGTTTCGATGCGTGGGCAGCCATATTCACAAAGAAAACGGCAGATTATGAGTTGAACGTGACAGGCTCGGTGAAGCGCAAAGAGCGTTTTCGTACTTATATCAAAGTACCGGAACTGGCAATGTTCCTGCGTGAGATTACGGATTACCGTACAGCCGACATGATAAATCTTGATGTGCCTGAGAAGAACGTGCGTTTCCTCTCTTATCCCCCGACAATTGAACAGGAGGAAATGATAGGACGTTTGGTATCTTTTGCCGGTAGCGGCCAGTGGGAGGACTTGGGGCTTGACGTTCCGCAACCTGACAACCTCGACAAGGCGAAAATGTTGGTTGCGACCAATGTAGCCCGAAAAATGGCTCTTGATATGCGCTTGTTGGGTTGCAAGTTCAAGGATGATGCCGATAATAAGGCTTCTATCTGTGCGAGGACAATCTATGATTACTATATACGCTCGAATGGTAATCGGGGTACACAGTTCGTGTTCAGCGACCTTGGTACATACAAACCGAACGAATGGAACATATATACCGACATCAAAGAAAAGTTGGTACGGCTCGGTATTCCTGCTGATGAAATACAGTTTATCCAATGCGCCACTACCGAGAGGGCAAGAAAAAAGCTGTTTGAAGAAATGAACAACGGCAAGGTGCGAGTTCTTTTTGGAAGTACGACCATGTTAGGTACAGGAGTGAACGCCCAACAAAGGGCTGTGGCGGTGCATCACCTTGAAATACCTTGGCGACCTGCTGACATGGAGCAACGCAATGGCAGGGCAGTACGCAAAGGCAACACCGTAAAGCTGTGGGGTGGCAATGTGGTGAATATCGTAATTTATGGTACGGAAAAGACCCTCGATGCCTACAAGTTTAATCTGTTGAAAAACAAGCAGATGTTTATCAATCAAATTAACAACGGCACAATTGCCGTGCGCCGTATCGACGAGGGAGGCATGGATGAGGACAGCGGTATGAACTTCGCCGAGTTCGTGGCTATTCTGTCAGGCAATAACGACTTGCTGAACAAGACGAAGCTCGACAACAAGATTATGCAGCTTGAAAAGGAACAGGCTATTTTCAAGAAAGAACGCATCCGTGCCGAGCGTAAAATAGCTGCCTGTCAGGAAGAAGTCGAAAAGGCAAAGCGTACTGAGGCCGATTTCAAGAGGGATTTGGAATACATCAACTCGTATAATGGGGCAAAGGCAACCCTGCTTTTAAACTTACCGCAAGCCAGTACCGAGGAAGTTGGTCGGGAGTTGCACCGTATAGCCAAGACCTACCGCAACGGAGCGTATGGCACAGTTGGCACGTATGCAGGACTGAACTTGTTGGTACATAGCGAGTATAATATGGACGGTACGTTTGACCGCAATACATTCTTTGTAGAGGGTATAAGTGGGTTGAAATACCGATGCGGCCTAAGCGGTGCGCTGCCGCTTGGTTTCGTTGAGTCGGCGCAATATCCGCATGGAGCATTAAGCAAATTGCCCTCTCTTATCGAGAAGCAACAAAAGGCGGTAGAGCGGATAGAAAGCGAAATTCCTACATTGCAGAAAATCGTTTGTCGCCAGTGGAGCAAGACTGATGAGCTGTCAAGGCTCAAACAGGAATGCAAGGAACTCCAGCACAGGATTGATGAAAGTCTGAAAGAGGTCGAACAACCACAGGCTGCCAAACACGAAGCTATTGCCGAAGCTGCTTGACATAATCATAATTTAACCGTTCCCTCTGCATGGTCGCGATGACCGGGCAGAGGGATTTTTTTGCGCTCCGGTCTGCCGACGGCTTTACTCTTTTATGGCATCCTTCCTCCCTTTATAGCCTCCCGATTCCCCGCCGCCACCCGTTTCCCTTTATAGCCCTCATATCCTCTATTTTAGCCCAATAGGGAGAATGACCTTTCATCGCATATCCGTTTTTTGCGATACGTCATTTTTAGCTTCTACATTGGTGGCAATGTATCACTTTTGCCTTCACACCTCCTAATAGCTTCAAGCAAGGCATCTTTTAACCTTATGAAGGCAAGTTTATCCACTCCTTTTGATATACTGATTTCATTACCGACCAAATCTTTCAACTTGAGTAAACAAGGAACATCTGCCTTATATCTGTCTCCCACATCTTGTAAATCATAGTCAAAATTATAATGATAAGCAAGAAATTGCGTAAAAGTATTTCTGCTTTTATTACTTAGTTTGCAGATAGCATCAAAAAGAGCATTGGCATCTTCATATGCAAATATAGCACGAAGTTCGTATGTACAACTTTTATCTGGATAAGGCAATCTGTCTATAATTATAAGTTGTTCTACTGTTCCTTCAGTCAAATTACGCAGTGCTTTTTGCATTTGATCCGGCAACTCATTTATCTTTGATTTCATCTTCTGCAAGAAATAGTCCACAATATCATCCGTTATTGGGGTCTTGGAATCTGTGGTTACATAATTACATCCACTAATAAAAAGCCCTCTTAGCTGATAAAGTTCCTCTAAACTGGTTTGACTATTAATTATTTCTGCTATTCTTACTTTTATTAAAGAGACATAAGCCTGTATAAAATAGAAAATGCCAATAGCGTGAAAATATGATAGATACGCAATACTATAACCAAGTTGATAAGCGTCTTTTATCTCTCTATCCAATATGGATGTTATAGTGTCCTGACAAATACTTTCAAGTTTTTGCTGCTCCATATCGAAAAAGCCGGATAACATTTCCCAAGGTTTCAATTCTTTTTGCTTATCCCTTATCTCCGTAACAATAAATTCTACAAGTGGAGCACCTGTAATAATATAGTGTATAATAGCCGTAACATACTCCGGATTTAAGACATCATAAATTAGCTCATTGTTTAAAGAGTGATATTTTTCCCTTAGATGCTGTATCCTTTGCTTATCCTCATTATTATCTTGGAGTAGAGAAATCCGACAATCTCTACTCCAATTACAAATTACCTCTTTGTTCTCACTATTATTATACTCTGCATACACAGCAATAAATGATCCAAGAATATTCTTAAGAAAGATATTATCCTTTTCAACCAGTTCGGGAGGAAGTTTGTTTAAGTGGCTTTTAAAATCATATAAACATTGTCTCAAAACCCGTAAGTTGTCGGATTTTGTACACTTAAAACAGGCAATAATGAAATCACGCATTTCTTTCAAATAATCGGATACCGGTACTTCGCCAAGGAAGTATTCGATGGCTTCTTCTATGTCAGGTTGTATTTCAAATTCCCTGCCTATGGTCTTTTCCTTAAACTCATCCCATACAGCCTTGGGAAGTTCTTCAAGGTGGTTCTCATCTCCAATTACGACAACATGACAATTACAATGCTCTACAAAATAGTTGATAAAGCCTAACAATTCCTTCATCTCTATCAGGCACCTTTCGATGTCATCGAATATCAGAAACTTTACACCTCTTATACTGTCGTCTTTCACTTGTAGTAACGACAACGAATCCAGTGTTGCGGAAAATGAACCATCCTCTTTAGAGTCTTCATTAAAATCCATACTCGTCTTGAAGACTACCTTACCGGCTAATTTCAAAACTCCCTTTATGAAACGCCCCGTTTTCGAATAGAAGAAAGGATTTAATTCCCTATCTATAGCTGTCTTGATGTCATTCACGCTATCCATTCCATAGGTCGAAATATAGATGGGCTTTAGCGTAATTTCCCCGTCGGTATCTGCGGTCTCATCAAACCTCTTCTTCCATTCTTTTATAAGATGAGTTTTGCCACATCCCCATTTTCCTTTCAGCATCACGGCATACTGAGGATTAGTATTATCAGCATAGCTGTTTAAAAAATCAAGAATCAAAGTATTCATACCCTTGTTATTAACATAATTCTATTTTAACTCCATTGGAAAACAAAAATGTAGCAATAAGAATATTAAATATGAAAAAGTAAACGACGCTGCAAATCCATTATCACCACATCCACAATGAACAAAGTTAGTGATATTTCTTAATACAATAATATCCAAACAACTATATTTCATGTTTCTTCTTTGAAAAATTCAATAAAGGCTTGCAGGAATCGTCAGTCTTACCATTGATTGCTTAAATATGCGTTTCCTATCATAATAATATCCGCAGAAAATGTGATGGTGGAATACATTTGGCGTTTCCTGTCAACATTGTAAACCTCTTTGTAATATACGATATACGCATATTTGAACTCCACGACACGAAAGATTGAATTATCCTTAGTGTTGTAATAAATCACCTTGCCGCTTATCGCTTTGAAAGGACTGTTTACCATTGCTTCAAGAATAGTAGTTTCTCTGGTAGATTCAACGGTTATGGTAATACGTCCGCCAATAACATTTGTCACTGGCCTTCCTTTATTATCTGTCTTGCGGTTAAATTCAATATGTGATGAAATCACTTCTATATCCTTCCCTTGCAAGCACACGGTTGCCTTTAATTCTGCCATGCTGATCTTATTATTTATTATAAAACCAAGACATTTCGCCTTGGTTAAAGCAGTCAGACCGCTTTCAAGACAAGAAGGAGGATATCATATTTCGCAAATATAGAATTTTCCTTTGAACATAACAAACAATCAATTAAATTTATTAACCAGCAAAATAGAAGAAACTCTATTTACAGGCTATCCTCCCTTCTAAGTATTATTTATACAAAGTAGAGAAATGCTTGCAAGTTCAAGATGTACCACGAAATTAAGACTTGATGTAATTTTTTTCAAGCTGAGAGCCGAGCTATCCGTGTAATAGCTCGGCTTGTTTTTTTTAAAATGAGGGAAAGGTTATTTAGGCAGATGATATTTGTCCTTTATATGCTCGGCCACGTGTTCGACTTCTGGAAACAACGTTGATTTGTCTATGCCGAGGGCTTCAAGCTGCTTCCTAATCTTCCGCTTCTGCGCTTTATTGATGATGTACACTTTGTAGCTGAAGTTGAGTGATGCTGGTTGGCTTTTATTGCCATTGATACCATAAAGGAAAAATGCCCCGGACTGCCGGATTATGCGAGGATTGTCAAACATCGGTTTTACACAAAAGACTCTCTCGATATCCTTTGAGTCAATCACATTCTGAAAATGGGGTTTCTCGTACTTAATTTCATGCAGAAGATATTGGATTTCCTCTTCGGAGTTGAACTCCTTCCTATCCAGTTCTCTCAAATCTTCGATACTGAAATCTATTGGGCGTTTGGCGATATTAGAAACGACACTGACAGCATCGCTATCAAAATATTTAATATCTGACGTTTGAACTTCGAATCGGAACAGTTTTCCGTCAACGGCATCATTCTCGCACGCAAAATACAGAGCTACCAAAGGATTTGTAGTAATATCCAAGAGGCGTGTCGGCAAGGAGTAATGCTGCATCTTGACCAACTTCTCAAAGGTAGATGTACACCCTTTGAAATCAGCTGGACTTTGAGCGATAATATCTCTGAAAATTCTATTTTCATTCTGGATTAAGAATTTCTCTCGATAGATGGAGGGAATCAATCCAAAACTCTTATCTGACTGTCCTCGATAAAAGATATGGTAATCCATATCGTCCTCTAATTCGTCTTCAAGTTTCTCGAATAGAGTCCGGATGCTACCAATACTTGATGAATCACTCTCCGGTGTATAATTATATGCCTCGTATGAAATCTCCCACGGACGTTTCCCAAGAGTCTTGACTATTTTTTCTGACAACTCATTATATGATGCAAAACTATCATAAGTGTAGCCCAGTTTCTTGCTTCTTAGATACGATGAAGTGTTGGAGTCCAAAGGAACATATCTTTCCGGATTAACGTAAAATAGAACAATACTGAGCTTTCCCTTTCCGACACTTTTAATGTTCAATGCCGTTTGAAAAAGCCGTTCATCCACTTTCCCTTCTTTTACTTGTCTGAACAATTCCCATAATACATTTATATCATGCTTGTTCCTTGTCGATTTATGTGGAAACAGATGCACTTTCATCGGATGTATTGTCGGGATACCGGATACATCTGTCGGTTTTGGACAGTTCAAATTTAGCTTACGCCTTAAACCCTGTAAGATTTCGACTCTTCTTTCATCGGAATGAAACTTGTTGAGATATGAAAAGAACGTGAAGGGATCAATTTCCTCCAAAGCTATCTCCTTGCCTCTCTCCGAACCATCACGAAAGCCGGTTATGCCTATTTCTTTTAAGGTATCTATTAACTTTGGTTGGTTTTTCTTTTGTTCAATCAACCAGTCGGATAATTTTTTATATATTGGAATCCATGTGAATTTTTTGTCCATGTCTAATTAAAAGTTTATTCATCAATTGCATCACGAGCAGAAAATTGACAAGATGGTAATTACCATAACACCTTTATTATAAAATAGACAACCACATCAATGGTCATTTTAATCCTCCACTACATTATTCTACATATACTTTCAAGTCACGCATTATACATCGAAAGTCCCCTATATCCAGTGATGAAATTAATTATTATTTTATAGATTCTTAAACTCAAATATTAACCAATCAAATAAATTTGAAGCTATAAAGTCCAAATCCTGTTTTCTTACAAGAAATGAGAAAAAGTATAAATTATCAAAATAATGAGCAACCTCACAATATGGAATATGCGTAAATTCTATGTAAACCTTATAAAACCTTTTTAAGTCATTAGAAATCTTTTCCAAATCTAATGATGAATTGGTTACATCATATGATATTTCCATATAACAAGCTCCTTTATTTTTCACAATAATGAATGGGTTATGCTCTTTTTCACAATAACTCCAATATTGTTCTTTGGTTGTGCTTTCATTATTGATAACAAGATATTTCATTTTGAACGGTATTTTATATTTTTATTTGTTTTTATCTTAAAATCTGCCACGTCAGTGATGGCTTTATTTTTGTCAATTTTAGCCATATAGTGAATTTCAACTCCATTGATTGTTTGAGACATCTTTGAATATCCATTAAAGGCCTTATCTCCAATTAGAGCTGATTCAATTATAACAGTTCCATTTTCAGGATGTTTTTTTACAAAATCTAAAACAAAAGCTTCATTTTTATCTGCTGTTTTAGTTCTGCCTGTTGATTTGATTCTTTGATATTTGGGCTTTCTCGCTTTAGATTTCTTTTTAAGGCCAAATATGTCTAACCAACTATTTGTATCCTCAACATACCCATACAGATTAAGTATTCCCCCATCAAGTCCAATCGGATCTTGCGAGACATACATCCCCATCTTCGGTGAGTAGTACCTGAACCTGTTGTACGCCAGCCCTGTCTCCCGGTCATAATACTGCCCCTGGAACAGGAACGGTATCATCCCCCTGTTACCCGTCTCCCCGATGACGTTCCCATCCATGTCGAGCACCCGGTTCCACACCTCGTTGCCCTCGGCATCGTATGCCTCCGTCGGTGCTCCGAGCTGGTCGGTCAGTATCGAGTAGGACCTGCCTTCCTTGAGCATGGCCACCGGCACGAAGGAATCCTCGTCGAAGAGCCATACCGTCATGTCGCGGCGTTCCGTGTCCGTATTCCACCTGTCCTCCACGACGGAGTATTCCCTATGCTGCTTCCACTGGTGCAGCGGCACGTTGCCGTTCCACACCCACCGCATCACGGTCGTGCCGAAGCTCTTGGAGAGCCTGCGCCCGAGCGCGTCGTATGTGAACTCCACCTCCCTCTTGTCGGGCCGCACCACCTTTGCCAGAGAGCCGTCGGCGTTCCACCGGTATCTCCAGCGGTCCTTCTTGCCGTCAAGCCACCTTCCCGTGCCGAGGTAGCGTTCCGTCAGGTTCCCGTCCGCATCGTACTCGCAGTGCCATTCGCCGTCCTGCTCCAGCCGTCCGCCACCGAGGTAGCGGCGCAGCCTCATGTCCGGGTCGGGATACAGGTTTCCCGTCTGGTCGCTCTTCCTCCACTGCTCCCTGCCGTCGGGATATTCCGCCCTTTCGAGCTGCCCCGTCGGGGTATAGGAGTAGCGTGTCTCGCCACGCCTGCTGTCCTCCACGGACAACAGCCTGTCGGCGACGCCCCAGCGGTAGCGGCGCATGTGCCGTGTGCGCGAGTCCTTGCGTGTGCGGGCATCCACCAGACGGCCTATGTCATCATAGGCGAACGAGCGGACGACGCCTCCCGGAAGGATGCGCTCCACCTCGAAGCCCAGCGTGTCGTGGCGGTGTGCCGATTCCCACGAGCCCGCACCGTCGGCGTCGCTGCCGCCGGTAGCCGTGAATCCCTCAAGCTCCCCGTAGCCGTTGCGGGTGTAGCGCAGCGAGGCCCCCGCCGTGCTGTCGAGCGTGAGTATCCTGCCGGTATGGTCGTAGGTGCGGAGTATGGTGTTGCCGTCGGCCGTTTCCCGTGTCGGAAGTCCCAGGGAGTTGTACGCGAACTCCACCGTGCTTTCCCCCCTCGATGCCTGCACCAGCCTGCCGGACAGCCCGTAGGCGTAGGTCTGGTCGGGGTCGCCGGCCGTGGGGTATGAGACGCGCGTCACGCGCGAGCAGGCGTCATAGCCGTATTCCCTTTCCGTTCCCGACGGCAGCGTCTCCCTGACGACGCGTCCGCCCCTGTCACGCAGGTAACGACGGACGGCCCCGTCGAAGCCTTTCTCGGCGGTGACGTTGCCCACAGCGTCGAGGGCGAACTCGTAGCTCTGGAGCCTCTCGTTTATCACACGGCGCAGGCGTTCCTCCCGGTCATAGCGGAAGTTCACCACGCCCCGGTGGTCGCGGCGCCTTGTCAGCTTCCACATGCCGGAGTAGCCGTACTCCACGTGCTGGACGTTGTCACGGTATTCGGTGAGGTTGTCTATCCCGTCGTAGGACAGGCGTATGTCGTTGCCGTCGAAGTCGAGCACGCGCACCACGCGGCCCACGGGGTCGTATTCCCTTTTCTGCACCGCACCCTTGGGGTTGGTGACGCTCACGCACCTGCCCAGCAGGTCGTAGCCGTACAGCGAGGTGTTCCCCCGGCTGTCAGAGGCTTCCGTGAGGTTATGGAAACGGTCATAGGCGAGCCTCGTCACCACGCCGTAGGGGTCTTTCACCGATGCCACCGCACCGTCGCGGTAGGTCATCCTCGTGACGGCACCTTCGGGATTGGTGCGGCTCACCAGATTGCCGGAGCGGTCATAGCCGAACTCCCACGTGCCGCCGTCCGGCGTGGTCACGGATACGGGACGGTTGCGCAGGTTCCCCTTGCCGGGGTACACGGCGGACACGCTGCCGCCGCACGGGTCGGAGCTGTCGGTGCAGTTCCCCCAGCGGTCATATCTGTACAGGGTGCTGTTACCGAGCGGGTCCGTCTGTGCGAGGAGCCGGCGGCTGTCGTCGTAACGCCACAGGTGTTCCCCGCCGTTGGCATCGACCTTCTTCCACACAAGGCCGCCACGGTGGTGGTACACCGTCAGCTTTTCGTGGCTGTCGAGCACCTCGGTCACTCCTTCCCGGAACGTGAGCCTGTGGTCGTATATGCCGCCGTCGCCCCACGTGTGTACGCAGCGCGAACCCACGCCCGTACCGTCGTACTCGAAGTACCACGCAAGGCCGTTGCGCCATGTTTCCTTCACGATGAGCCTTCCGGCATACTCGTATGTCATCACGTCGCCCGCCGCGTTGCGCTGGAGGGTCATGTTGCCGTCGGCGTCGTACTCGTAGGAGGCGAGGGTAATCTCTTTCTCCGGATCTTCCGGATGCGGGCCGCATATCTCAAGGATGCGTCCGCTTCTCGTGTCGTGCTCCACCCTCAGGCGGCGACCCGCGCTGTCGGTGATGGAGCGCAGCAGGCCCTCTTTCGTGTAGTCGAAGCGGATGCCCAGGCCGTTGCAATCGGTCACGCTCTCAAGCAGGCGCACGGAATCGTACTCCTTGCGCGTGAAGCGGTAGTAGAGGTCCTCGGCCATGTCCCACACGCAGTAGCCGCCGTCCTGTTCCAGACGGGCCTCCTTGCGTTCGGAGAGGATGAACGAGGGTTCCTCCGCTGTAGGCAGGGGGAAGGCCACCGGGATGCCGTCACTCATGCGGAGCGTCAGCGTGCCCTCTTCCGTGTCCGCGACGACGCCCATGTCGTAGGCGTGGTGCCACCCGTTGCCCAGAGGACCCCGGTAGTCGCTGCGGCTGTACCACGTGCGCTCCCATGACAGGGGCACCGGGCCGTCGAGCCAGAAGTCCTCCTCGTCGGTGAAGAACGTGCCGCTGGCCACGTCCACCGGGTGGCCCGTGACCGTGCAGATGGCCTTGTGGAGCATGTTCTTCAGGGATTCGCTCTTTATCGTCCTGTTGACCTTGCTGTGCAGCCTGTCCGCCAGCTTCCTGGTCTTTTTCTTGTAGAAACGCCCGAACGCCCCCGTGCATTTGCGGGCGAGTGCCGCCATGGGGTTGAGGGGGACGGGAACCGGGCTGGTGAGTATCTGCCTGGCGGGAGGTATCGGGTTGATGACACCCGTGGGCAGGAACATGCCCGGAACCTTGTGCACGCTCGGTATGCCCACGTCGTTGCAGTCAAGGTGCAGGTGCGCGCCGCCGCCCGAGAAGGGCATCCCGTCGGCAAGTACCGTCAGGCTACCCATGAAGGCGTGGCCGTTGTTCTTGGGTATCGCCGCTGAAGGGGCCGCCCAGCCTGCGCCCATGGGGATGTGCGGGATGCTCCGCGTAGGTGTGGATGCGACCGCGCGGGGGATGAAGCCGCCTATCTTGACGGTGGCGCCCAGCATCCCGACGGCCATCGTCAGCACGGTGTGGCCCACCTCGGCGAGCTTCGCGCTGTCGGCGTCGCCCGTCTGTTCCGCTGTCGGTGGCGGGGGGATGAACGAGGAGACCGCCGCCGCGATGAAGTCCTGCGGACGGAGAAGAACCCCGACATAAGGGTGAGGCATGGGCACGACGGGGGACGGGGGTATCGTCACGAGGTGGATGTCCACGCCGATGACCGGGTCGAGCTGCTTGGAGATAGGCAGGCAGGCCATGCCCTTCATGCCCATGGCACCCAGTACGGGGAGCATGGCGGCTTCACTCAGGCCGTCGGCAAGGCCGCCGATGGCGGCTGCCGCCTTGACGCCCGTGTCGAGGGCATTGACGGACGGTGACACACCGGCCTCGGAGTTCGCCTTGACGCCTTCCGAGATACCTTTGACCTGCGCCCCTACGCCGGTCTTTAGGTTTGCACTCACGCTGTCGAAATAGCCTGTGTCCGCCATACAATAAATATTAATCGTATTCTTCTTGTTCTATTTCCATTTCCAGTACCTCACATAGCTCTTTCGGTGAAATAATAATGCCTTTATTTTCTGTAGTAAGGAATACGGCATAATTAATTTCTTCAGAATCTAATTTTATTGATAACTTTGATATAAAGTCTTCCAATTTGATCAATTTGGGAATATAACTATTCCAAGGACCATTAGCACATATTTCTGCAAAATCCTTTTCAGGCCAAACAGGAAATAATTTATTATTATTATTATCTCCTAATAAAGCCCATTCAGTTCCATCACTTAATCCCCAAACTTCTTCAAAATCGGTTACTTTTCTCACAAAATAAGAAAAACGCTCTTTTGCTGATAATTTAAATATGTTTTCTATTTTCTTTTTGTGCATAATATTACTTATTTTTGATTACTTATATCCTTCATGTTTATGTTCTAATTTATGTAAGTCAGCATCCTGAATATTAGAATATTTGTATCCATATCCATCTTTAGCTCTTTTCCCTCGTTCATGAGCTAAAACTTTGCCTTCACCAATCGAATTTCTTGAATTTCCTGGAAGACGTATTGTTTTTCTATCTTTATTTTTTATATGTCTTATTTCATTCTTAATCCAGCCTCTTATCCATTTTGGCTGTTTCGGATCATTTGCCAATTGTCTTAATCGTGCTTGTTTCCCTGTCCTTCCATATGATTTTGCAAGTCCAAATACATCAATCCACCCATTGGTGTCATCAACATACCCATACAGATTTAGTATTCCACCTTCAAGTTCAATCGGATCTTGCGAGACATACATACCCATCTTCGGCGAGTAGTACCTGAACCTGTTGTATGCCAGCCCTGTCTCCCGGTCATAATACTGCCCCTGAAACAGGAACGGCACCATTCCCTTGTTGCCCGTCTCCTCGATGACGTTCCCGTCCATGTCGAGCACCCGGCTCCACACCTCGTTGCCCTCGGTATCGTATGCCTCCGTCGGCGTTCCGAGCTGGTCGGTCAGTATCGAGTAGGACCTGCCTTCCTTTATCATTGCCACCGGCACGAACGACTCCTCGTCGAAGAGCCATACCGTCATGTCGCGGCGTTCCGTGTCCGTGTTCCACCTGTCCTCCACGACGGAGTATTCCCTGTGCTGCTTCCACTGGTGCAGCGGCACGTTGTCGTTCCACACCCACCGCATCACGGTCGTGCCGAAGCTCTTGGAGAGCCTGCGCCCGAGCGCGTCGTATGTGAACTCCACCTCCCTCTTGTCGGGCCGCACCACCTTTGCCAGAGAGCCGTCGGCGTTCCACCGGTATCTCCAGCGGTCCTTCTTGCCGTCAAGCCACCTTCCCGTGCCGAGGTAGCGTTCCGTCAGGTTCCCGTCCGCATCGTACTCGCAGTGCCATTCGCCGTCCTGCTCCAGCCGTCCGCCACCGAGGTAGCGGCGCAGCCTCATGTCCGGGTCGGGATACAGGTTTCCCGTCTGGTCGCTCTTCCTCCACTGCTCCCTGCCGTCGGGATATTCCGCCCTTTCGAGCTGCCCCGTCGGGGTATAGGAGTAGCGTGTCTCGCCACGCCTGCTGTCCTCCACGGACAACAGCCTGTCGGCGACGCCCCAGCGGTAGCGGCGCATGTGCCGTGTGCGCGAGTCCTTGCGTGTGCGGGCATCCACCAGACGGCCTATGTCATCATAGGCGAACGAGCGGACGACGCCTCCCGGAAGGATGCGCTCCACCTCGAAGCCCAGCGTGTCGTGGCGGTGTGCCGATTCCCACGAGCCCGCACCGTCGGCGTCGCTGCCGCCGGTAGCCGTGAATCCCTCAAGCTCCCCGTAGCCGTTGCGGGTGTAGCGCAGCGAGGCCCCCGCCGTGCTGTCGAGCGTGAGTATCCTGCCGGTATGGTCGTAGGTGCGGAGTATGGTGTTGCCGTCGGCCGTTTCCCGTGTCGGAAGTCCCAGGGAGTTGTACGCGAACTCCACCGTGCTTTCCCCCCTCGATGCCTGCACCAGCCTGCCGGACAGCCCGTAGGCGTAGGTCTGGTCGGGGTCGCCGGCCGTGGGGTATGAGACGCGCGTCACGCGCGAGCAGGCGTCATAGCCGTATTCCCTTTCCGTTCCCGACGGCAGCGTCTCCCTGACGACGCGTCCGCCCCTGTCACGCAGGTAACGACGGACGGCCCCGTCGAAGCCTTTCTCGGCGGTGACGTTGCCCACAGCGTCGAGGGCGAACTCGTAGCTCTGGAGCCTCTCGTTTATCACACGGCGCAGGCGTTCCTCCCGGTCATAGCGGAAGTTCACCACGCCCCGGTGGTCGCGGCGCCTTGTCAGCTTCCACATGCCGGAGTAGCCGTACTCCACGTGCTGGACGTTGTCACGGTATTCGGTGAGGTTGTCTATCCCGTCGTAGGACAGGCGTATGTCGTTGCCGTCGAAGTCGAGCACGCGCACCACGCGGCCCACGGGGTCGTATTCCCTTTTCTGCACCGCACCCTTGGGGTTGGTGACGCTCACGCACCTGCCCAGCAGGTCGTAGCCGTACAGCGAGGTGTTCCCCCGGCTGTCAGAGGCTTCCGTGAGGTTATGGAAACGGTCATAGGCGAGCCTCGTCACCACGCCGTAGGGGTCTTTCACCGATGCCACCGCACCGTCGCGGTAGGTCATCCTCGTGACGGCACCTTCGGGATTGGTGCGGCTCACCAGATTGCCGGAGCGGTCATAGCCGAACTCCCACGTGCCGCCGTCCGGCGTGGTCACGGATACGGGACGGTTGCGCAGGTTCCCCTTGCCGGGGTACACGGCGGACACGCTGCCGCCGCACGGGTCGGAGCTGTCGGTGCAGTTCCCCCAGCGGTCATATCTGTACAGGGTGCTGTTACCGAGCGGGTCCGTCTGTGCGAGGAGCCGGCGGCTGTCGTCGTAACGCCACAGGTGTTCCCCGCCGTTGGCATCGACCTTCTTCCACACAAGGCCGCCACGGTGGTGGTACACCGTCAGCTTTTCGTGGCTGTCGAGCACCTCGGTCACTCCTTCCCGGAACGTGAGCCTGTGGTCGTATATGCCGCCGTCGCCCCACGTGTGTACGCAGCGCGAACCCACGCCCGTACCGTCGTACTCGAAGTACCACGCAAGGCCGTTGCGCCATGTTTCCTTCACGATGAGCCTTCCGGCATACTCGTATGTCATCACGTCGCCCGCCGCGTTGCGCTGGAGGGTCATGTTGCCGTCGGCGTCGTACTCGTAGGAGGCGAGGGTAATCTCTTTCTCCGGATCTTCCGGATGCGGGCCGCATATCTCAAGGATGCGTCCGCTTCTCGTGTCGTGCTCCACCCTCAGGCGGCGACCCGCGCTGTCGGTGATGGAGCGCAGCAGGCCCTCTTTCGTGTAGTCGAAGCGGATGCCCAGGCCGTTGCAATCGGTCACGCTCTCAAGCAGGCGCACGGAATCGTACTCCTTGCGCGTGAAGCGGTAGTAGAGGTCCTCGGCCATGTCCCACACGCAGTAGCCGCCGTCCTGTTCCAGACGGGCCTCCTTGCGTTCGGAGAGGATGAACGAGGGTTCCTCCGCTGTAGGCAGGGGGAAGGCCACCGGGATGCCGTCACTCATGCGGAGCGTCAGCGTGCCCTCTTCCGTGTCCGCGACGACGCCCATGTCGTAGGCGTGGTGCCACCCGTTGCCCAGAGGACCCCGGTAGTCGCTGCGGCTGTACCACGTGCGCTCCCATGACAGGGGCACCGGGCCGTCGAGCCAGAAGTCCTCCTCGTCGGTGAAGAACGTGCCGCTGGCCACGTCCACCGGGTGGCCCGTGACCGTGCAGATGGCCTTGTGGAGCATGTTCTTCAGGGATTCGCTCTTTATCGTCCTGTTGACCTTGCTGTGCAGCCTGTCCGCCAGCTTCCTGGTCTTTTTCTTGTAGAAACGCCCGAACGCCCCCGTGCATTTGCGGGCGAGTGCCGCCATGGGGTTGAGGGGGACGGGAACCGGGCTGGTGAGTATCTGCCTGGCGGGAGGTATCGGGTTGATGACACCCGTGGGCAGGAACATGCCCGGAACCTTGTGCACGCTCGGTATGCCCACGTCGTTGCAGTCAAGGTGCAGGTGCGCGCCGCCGCCCGAGAAGGGCATCCCGTCGGCAAGTACCGTCAGGCTACCCATGAAGGCGTGGCCGTTGTTCTTGGGTATCGCCGCTGAAGGGGCCGCCCAGCCTGCGCCCATGGGGATGTGCGGGATGCTCCGCGTAGGTGTGGATGCGACCGCGCGGGGGATGAAGCCGCCTATCTTGACGGTGGCGCCCAGCATCCCGACGGCCATCGTCAGCACGGTGTGGCCCACCTCGGCGAGCTTCGCGCTGTCGGCGTCGCCCGTCTGTTCCGCTGTCGGTGGCGGGGGGATGAACGAGGAGACCGCCGCCGCGATGAAGTCCTGCGGACGGAGAAGAACCCCGACATAAGGGTGAGGCATGGGCACGACGGGGGACGGGGGTATCGTCACGAGGTGGATGTCCACGCCGATGACCGGGTCGAGCTGCTTGGAGATAGGCAGGCAGGCCATGCCCTTCATGCCCATGGCACCCAGTACGGGGAGCATGGCGGCTTCACTCAGGCCGTCGGCAAGGCCGCCGATGGCGGCTGCCGCCTTGACGCCCGTGTCGAGGGCATTGACGGACGGTGACACACCGGCCTCGGAGTTCGCCTTGACGCCTTCCGAGATACCTTTGACCTGCGCCCCTACGCCGGTCTTTAGGTTTGCACTCACGCTGTCGAAATAGCCTGTGTCCGCCATAACTGTCAGTTTTTATCGTTATTTAACTCGAAAATACAAATAGGCAGATGCAACAATGGCAATCATAATAATTACACCGAGCCAAAATCGGAATCCGATTGGACCCAATAAGTCAAGAAAGAAATTTCCTCCCCAGCTTCCGGGTCTGGCGTATGTCCATTTCCAGTCGAATATCAGTCCGACAAGCCAAACCAATAGCAGAAAGATTACTACTAAGTACCCCACTTTAGGGTTCGCATAGGCATATTCGGTTGCATTAGTGAACAGCCTTTCAAGATTTCGCAATATGTTGTTCAGCCATTCCATTGTATTTTCCTAAATTTCTTTTATACTCATACAAATAATTCTCCCAGTTATCTCCTAACACTTTGGTCAGAACTTCATTTATTTCATCGTCACTGACCAGCTTGGAGCGTGCCGAACTGTTTAACAGGCTTAATAACAGGAGAGGATAAGAGGAGTTCTTTATCAGGTCTATGGAAAGTTTGTCTGAAAGTCTGAAACCTTCCACATAACATTCCGCAGCTAACGATTTCTCATAATTATTTTCCCGGCACCAACCACACAGCCTCAATGCTTCACTTTGCATTAGGTAATCGTTGCATCTGGAGTATGCTTCAGCACCGCGATAGTACGTCTCTGCCGCTTCTTTCCAAAGCGACTCCCGTACATAGATGGAGGCTTTCCCCAATAAGGTGTTTCCGAGCAATCGGCAAGCTAAAGAGGGATCTAATTTTTCTTCCCCGATTTCAGCGGCTTCTACGGCTTTGTCGGCAAAGTACATGGCCGTCTTGTAGTCCTTACGGGAAATCTGGTCTGTATATAGAATTGTATATACGGTTACAAATTGACTGATCCAGTTAATGTCTTTCTTCACATTTTCGAGAGCGATATCGAGGCATTTCTTCGCAAATTCCTCTGTTTGCGCTGCGTTCCCTTTTTTCACACTGTTCATCAGTTTGATTAATGCCAGCCTGAAATTCGAGGCTGCCGGGTCGCTCTTATCTTCATTCGCCGCTTGTTCCGCAAGTTGCTCCATTGCACCGTCTAAATCTATTGGTGGATAAATAGACACCGCGTCATTGGAGTGTTTGGCCATTAGTTTGCCAAACTGTTCATAGTCTTTTATGTCGGATATCCCCCATACCATTTGCTTGTGGAATGGCAGAGCAAGAGCCTTTTCAAACCATTCACGACATCCGTCATAGTCGTATGTGTTCTTTAGGTTAAAGACAAAACTGCATTTCATATCAGTCCCTTTTACAAGGGATTCTGTCAGCTTGTTGAAGTTGGCAACTGCGACGGAGGCATCGTTTTCCGCTTCTTCCGACTTATAATCAGCTATCCAATCAACACGTTCAAAGACAATATCTTCGGGTTTCTTTGAGTTATTCCAGTATTCTACTTGTTGTGCAATATACCCTACAACATCTTTTGAGAAATCGGTTCTGGAACTGAACGGAAGTTCTATGAGGAACACCATATCTTCCTCTTCGCTATCAAGGGCAAGCATATAGTCATAGAAAGCATCAAGCATACTTTCGTCTCCCGGATTGATGACGATACGGATTAACTTGACCGGTTTCCTGACTGCATCTTCCCATTGGTAGAGCATCTTGTCTGCTATTTGTTGTATGGCGTTGCTCATATGTTGTTAATTCAATTTGACAATAGTTCCGGCTACGGCTGTGGTTCCGGAAGAATCTATCGTAGCCTTTGTTGTACCGCTGACCGTGGCACTGCTGCTGCCGGTTGCTGTAAAATCAGTACTGGAGATATTATAATTGCTGCCTGCTGTACAATCAATATTTTCTGCCGATTGCGCAATATTGGCACCCGCGGACTCTGTTATGTCCTTTTCCGCATTAGATGATATATTGCCTTCGCTATCAATCATTATTTTGTTTTCTCCAACACATAAGGTGATGCTTTTAGAGGCAGATATTGTGATATTTCCTTCTCCGTCTGCCGTATAGCTGTTGCCTTCCTTATCTTTCATCATAACGCTTCCTTTTTCATCATCAAGCGTTATGGTACAACCGCTGCGGGTAGTCAGGCTTTTTGTTTTGTTTGAACTGCCGCCACCAGTGCCTGACTTTCCATGGAATAAGCTGCCAAGTACAAACGGACGGTTCGGGTCATCATATCTGAATGCCACCATGACTTGGTCTCCCTTTTCGGGTATGAATACAAATCCTCTGTTTGTGGCCACTTTGTCGCTTGTACCTGCGTCGGGAGTGAGCACCCGTATCCACGAGGTTTGCATCGGACCGGTCTGCCAGTTCATCTTGACTTGGACGCGGCCTAACTTTTTCGGGTCCTCGTTGCTGACAACCACGGCCTGCTGTGTATGAGCGACAGGCAGTGGTACATCCGGGCATGGAAGGGTGGGAATAGAGGACGGAAGTGCGGTGAAATAGTTCTGGTAACTGTCACCCATACCGGCTACGTGGGTTATTTCTGTAATGATATAGGTACCGATGCTATTTTTTACGTGGATACCTATTCCTGTATGGATAGCGGTATGAACATCTATGATACTGCCCACCGTAAGGATGCGGCAATCGCTTTCCCCGGTGATGAAACTGGATGCGGCGCTGTCGCTTTGCTGCCTGCGTTGGAAATAGGCGTCAAGTTCACCCTTATTGGTTATGCGCGGTTCCGCCCGTTGGACAGCGGGAGCGGTAAACAAAGCCAATGACGAGTCAAAGGCCGCTTGTCCCAATGTGTTTTGTCCGGCTGCGGTATCGGGGGATTGACCGTTATAGGTCTGGTCGTTCACCGAATGGTAAGAACTTCCCTTTATTGGTCGGGCAAGTGTCTGCGAGCAGACATCGAGCACGGATAGTTCCTCGCCGTATGTCAGCTTGGTCGTCGAGCCGGCCTGTGGCTTCCCGAATACAAGGTTCTGTCCGTCGTAGTAGAGCCATTCCTGATATTGGCGGGCAAGCCGTTGTATGAATCTGAAGTTGGTTTCCTCGTACTGGCATTCGTATTCCAGCTTCGATTTCGTTTCCGGATTGACAAGAGCTTGCACTCCCGCCTTGTCTGTAAGTTCCTTAACGATGTCAGACAAGGATTTGTTGCACCATGAGGCACAAGTGTGGTCTGACTCCAATAGGAATGTTGACGAATATCCCGTCACTTTTATATTTCCGTGTGTTCCACCGGAACGATGAAGTCCCACCATGGTGGCCACGCCGACAAAAATAGTGCCGCCGAAGTCCATGATTACTTTTTTCCCAACCCAGTCTTTTGACGCCTCCGGGATTTCTACGCCATAGGCTTCTATGGCTTGGATATCCAGTGTTATCTCAAAGTAGTGATGCTCATTGATGCTCTGTTTGAGCATCAACTGCACAAACGACGGCATAGGTATGCCGGCTATTTCCAATGTGACTTTTTTTTGTTCCAGCATGGCGGCATTATATTTGACGGTTTATATCCAAATTGCCAAAGCCGCCCGGCGGAAGTCCGTCGGACGGCCTGACAAATGTTTTGATTTAGGATTTACCTATGTACGCCGATTTATTTCTTCGGCCAACGGTTGTCAAGAGCTGCGCTGCCGACGATGATTTCTTCAGCGGAGAACGTAATGGTGATTGTCATAGGCACATCGTTGTTCGCGTCCAGAGTTTCCGAGTAGTGAACGATGTATGCGTTCTTGAACTGGATCTCCTTCATCTTGGCATCTTCCTCCGTTTTTTTGTAGATAATCTTTCCTTCTACAGGTTTGAAAGGACTGTTCAACATCGCTTCGATGACCGAAGTGTCTTCTGTTGATTCGATGGTTGCTTTTACTCTACCACCCAATACGCTTGAAGAGGGCATACCTTTAGGGTCCGTGTTACGACTAAACTCATAGTTTGAATAAAGGACGTCAAATTCCTTGTTGTTAAGTTCCAATGATGCTCTAAATGCCATAATACTTGGATTTAATGGGTTAAACTTAATTATTTTACTTCGGTTTCTCCGTCCTTGCGCCCTAACCGGTATAGATGCAAAAAAGAGAAAACCTCAAAAACGATTTTTTGAAATTTCCTCTCAGCCTCCGGATGACTCAGTTTTATTGTGGGAAAAAGAGAAGAAAATAAAACATCATCTTTGATGTGAGCAAATATAAGTGCTTATATTCATTTTTCCAAATTTTTTAGCGCGTTTTTTTGCTGTTATTTTCATTTTAACACGTTTTAAACTAATGTTCGTGTATAAAGCCACTGTCCTATATGATTAGAAACACGCCCCGTTGATGATGTGTCGCTATTAAATTGATTCCTGGCATTGTACAATAACACTTGTAGAAGAAGTTTCATCAGGAACGGACGAAACCGTCGGAAAGTAAACTGCTGCCGGAATGCAGAAAAACGGTATCCACCGCATGAAAGTGGCAGATACCGTTAGCAGATTGACTATGCAGTCTGAATGTTTGCGTATATCCTAATTCTTACGTCCATATCGGCAGATGAGCAATGAACTTAATACCAGGAGTGCAAGGGCAATCATCCATGTGTAGATCTTCCGTTCCTTTTCCAAATGTTCGATGTCCGCCGCTTGTTGTTTGGAGCAAGTTGTCAGTATATTAATCTGGGATTGTTGTGCCTTGCAGATATCCATAAGTTCAGCATTAATCCGTTGCTGTGTCTCCAGCGAATTTTGGATGTTCTTGAAGTTGCGGTTGGTCGTATATGCGTCACGGATATATCCGGGCGTGCTTACCTGTAACGAGGGAACCTGTATGCTGTCCGGAAGGTATGTCAGTTCTGCATTATTGCGCCGTTCCGTTGCGAAGCTGTTGAACAGGAGTATACCAACAAGTGTGCCGCTGATCAGAAAGGCTATTAATGCTATGATGGCAAACATTGTGTTTGATGATTTCGCGACAGGTTGTTGGTACTCTCGTTCAAGCCATGGATGATGGTTCATCGTGTGAGGCGGAATGGATGTTCCATACTCTACAGTCCGGACTTCGGCATTTTCTTCGGTCTCTTTTTTCTCAAGAGCCTTACGTCTTGATATATCCATAAATTCGCGCTTGGCAATCTGGTATTTATCCGCTTGATAAATTACAAGGTCGTTTTTTACCAGCCAGTCAAGAACGTCCTTGACACTCCGTTCTGATACCTTGAGGTTGCTGATGCTCCAAAATATTTCTGCACAAGATACCCATATTGGCTTCTGGAGGCACTTCTGATATAGGATTTCAAGAATCTCTGCCTGTAGTTGTTCTCTTGTTGGTTCCATTTTATTTACAGTATTAATTGTTTCGGAATAAAATAATATTTCTTGCCGGCGATGAATACAGGTCTGAAAAGGTTGCGTTGATACATGTCTTCCAGTCTCTTCATCTTTGAAATCAGGGCTGTATAGCCACTATTAAAGTCCGTCAGTTCAACCTTTCTTCTCTTTAGTTTCTTCACCTTTGTTGAATTTAAAAGGCTGTCATTGGCCATGACTCCCGTCTTACAATAGAAGATTTGAGCCAAATATGGATTTCTGGGCAATACTTTTCGATAGAAACTTCTGTTTATGCTTTTCTTTTGCCGGTTAAATTGCTTGCGAAGCACTCTTAGCTCCTTTTTCCCTATGTTATCTGAGAACTCCGGGAGCAGTCCCCTGTAGCTTTGCAGCAGTTCCATCACTTCCTTGTCATCGAGTAGATATCCATATTCGTACCCGTCCATTATACTGTCCGCTACGGAGGCCTTTATATAGTAGGTGTCATTCACGCTGTTTCTATCTATATCGTCAAGGCTCATACTGTCAGGATTTTCCGTATGATGGAATATATGCGTCAGTTCGGATGTGGGACGGCTTCTTAGGACACCTATATTTCGCTCATAATCTTTAAGTGAGTGCAACAGTAGGCTGTCCGTCTCGAAAGATTGCCATAATACGGAATCCAAGGCTGTTTCCAAAGCGTTGCTTTCCAGTCTGTTTCTACCTTTAGGGAATAAGATTCCTCCTACCGTAAGGCTGTTGTATGGAGCATCATACAGGTATAAGTTGGCATCCGTAGCTTCTATGTTCTTGAACAGCTCCGTCTTTACCAGTCTGCTGTCTGCGATATAATTGGATATATGGTCTATGTATTTCGTAGAATGGCTGTCCAGAATGGATTTGGCCTGCAATAGGAAGTCCTGATAAGAAGTGCCTGATGCTCTGTCTATCTGGGCAAACAGAAGCCTTGCCGGTTGGGTTGCCAGCCACGAGAGTTGTTGCTCGTGCAAGGATAAAGTTTGTTTTGACCCTAAAATGACAAATACATTGTTGCTGAAACGGCTTTCGTTATCATAACGGGAGATTTGTTTGATAGCCCCGCCAAAACCGTAAAACGATGATTGTTCCTCTTGTTCGTTTTTCCGCTTGGAAGAAATGGATTGTTTGATATAGTCGAGCCAGGCTGAAAAGTCCTTGGTTGGGGCCAAATGTCTGTTTTCTCCGTTGGAGGATATGCAGGTTGCCGAGAAAGTGTAGTCATACCCGGGCTTCATTTTCAGCTTTAGGTTCTGTAGCACATTGATATATGGGGATAGATAAGGCAGGTCGGCATCATTGAACAGTAGATGTATGTTCACGTTTTTGTTTTCCGCTTCCATCTTTCGGACATCGGAAACCATGATGTCTCCGCCTTTGATATTGATAATCTTATTCCAGTTCTTGTCCCAGACGGACAAAGGATAGTTCAGCCGGATATTCCCATTCGTCATAGGCCCTGCCGGGTTTCCATCCAGGTTGAACAACATCGTACCCTGAATATTCGCATTATGTAATGCCAACGTATCGGGATACATTAGGTTGACAGCACACAACAAAGAATCACGGTATCGTGAATAATCAATATGATACACCTCATTTTGGCCGACTTCTGCAAGAAGGTCAGCGGGAACCCACCCTAAAAAGCGTTTGGTACTGTCTGATAATGCGGGAACATTGGAAATCAATGCGGATTTGCCGCTCTTGTCCAACTTGTATAGGTAAACAACCTCTCCGCTGACAACTACCGCATCCGTTGTTGTTTTCAAAAACGGCTCTCCGTATATTTTCAGGGTATCTCCATTGAAGAATTGATGGATATCGAACAGCTTGTTAATGCTGTTTATGCCTATACGGTACCTTATCGGCTGGTTGTTGCGGGGATTGATGCGGGCATGGTCGTACATCAGTACATTTTCCGATGGTATCCATCCGGCATAATTGACTTTACGGGGTTCCTTAAAGTGTCTCTTGCTGTTATACAGGAAACCTATTATCGACTTGGGCTTGCCTGTAATGTCTGGGTCAGCCTGAACGAGCTTGTAGGTTCCGTTCTTTTCACCTACTATGTAATAGGGTGTGCCAATCCCGTGTGAAGACCGCTTACGCTGGAAATACGGGTCTTCATAACTTTGATTTCCGGTCCTGTCCGAATAGACAATTCTGTTTGTCTTGCTTTTCTTTGTTTTGACAGGAGCGTCTGTTGATTCCGGATAATTGAATATATCCCTATCCATTATTTGTATTCTGTCGCGGATGGACACTTGGGCAGATACGTTGCACGCAAGAGTAATCATCACGGCCACAGAAAACAGATTTCGTATGAGATTCAGTTGTTTCATTTTTCAATATAACTTTGTGTCACATGGATGGACTTGACGCAATTCAAATCGTCAATTTTCACATCATCAATACTCACACGCTTTTTCCTGTTGCTTTCAAGAAAATGCAGTCCTTGGCAATAGCCGTTGAAGTCATTGTATTTTTCATCATTGATGACGACCACTACCTGGTCTGCATCAATGCAAAAATATTTGTTACGGATATAATTCGTATGTTCGTAATAGACCGACCTTTGTGAGACTTTAGCGTCAGCTATGGCTTGCAAGTGTTTTTTAATATCATTCTGTACCAGTACCAACGAATCTACCGTGACCAGTTCCTCTGCTTTTTCAAAGCGTGGGAGAATGATTATACGGTGCTTCACCGGATATTTCGTCGTATTGGTTTGTAATGAGATGGTGTATTCTCCCGGAATATCATACGAATACACGACTTGCTGCTCGTATGCGTCCACAGTACCGCTTTCTCCAAATTCCCATAGCCATGTGTCCATACCATAGCCTTCTGCCGAAAAGACCAGTTCTTCACCTTGATAACCCTCTGACACTCCATTTATACGGGGTATGGAATCAATGGCCTCATGCTCCAGCCCTGAGATAACTTTGATATACTTGTTTACGGAGTGTTTTCCGTCTATTTTCAAAGTAATAAGATATTTGCCGGCCTTACGGTAAGTGTATGACACATCCGTATTTCTCATCAGTGTATCACCGTTTCCCATTTCCCAAATGAGTCGCTTGCCTTTAATCGCTGCCGTATCGTTGACTAATAGCTCCAACCGCTCATTGACCTCATAATGAAAATTATCATTGGTGTCATACACATAAAAGTCAATATTGGCAAGGTGCGACTTCGAAGGCAAGAACAAAAATAAAAGGATACCTGCTATGGCAACCAGTCCCAATATGATGATTGTTATAGTTTTCTTATTATCCATCGCGAATGTTTTATAAATTGGCTTTACATTCTTCCAAATCCCGTTCAATCAGTGCATTGTTATGTACCAGACTGTTCAATTCCTCTTTTATGTCGAATTGGCATTTAAGCATTCTGGAGGACAACACGCCGAAAAGGAATTTCGTATTCATATTGTTTTCCTTGTATATATGCTGCAATTGGTAAATCCCATCCTTCACCTCGTCCATCTTTTGTACCTGATGAATGTTGAAGTCCAGAGAGTCAATCTCATTCCAGATGTTCTGCGCTTGCTGCATATGTGTATGCTGGATTTCAAAAATGCGTTCGGAATGGTTGATTTCGTTTATCAACTCCGAACTGTCCTCTGTCGGTACGTTGAGTATATACCGGCAAAGTATGATATAAATTGCGGCTACTGAGAAAATCAGCAGCAGGAGGAAACGGATGTTTCCCCATAGCATTTCGTCTTTTGTCATGGCTTCGTCAGTTTATTCTTGGTTAATTCCTGATATTTGATTCTACACTTTTCAAGTTGCTCCATGTTGCTTTCACGCTTTTTGCTTTCGCGGTCAAGGTCATCCATTGATGATTGGATGACACGGATCTGTTCAAGCATAGCTTTATACACTTCGTACTTGCTTTTATCGGCCTGCATCGCAATGTCATTTTCCATTAATAACCGTTTTTTGGTTATCAATTTTTGCATGTGCTTGTGTTCACTCGAATTTCGCCGCTTGGTCTTCAGATTGTTCAAGTCCCGGAACAATTCTTCTATCTGGAAGTTAAGTTCTGCCTGTTTCTTGAACACATTGTCATATTCGGCCTTCTTGCTTTCAAGAAGGGATATTCCCTTTTGTGCAGTCACAATCGTTACGATACCTCCGGTTGTGGTAACAATCAGTGCGATAGCGAATACCAAAGTAAATCGGAGTTTCGCTTTCAAACGAGCTATTTTGTTTTCTGCTTCCATACTTGCTATGATTTAATCGCTCAACCTATAAACGACCATGATCGTTTCTTTTGAGCCTCTATTGTTTCGTGACTTTCGTCTCCTACTATAATATTCTCACGAACCATTCCGATGTATTCCAGTTCACTCATTTTGTGGAACATATTGCTGAGCAGTGTCACAAATGCCCCTGCCGCCTGCAATGATTGGTTTATATTGGTATGGTCATACATAAGCTTGGTTACGCTCTCTATCTTCGTGATAAATTCAGAGGGTGTGACATTGGTCCATTCATAGAAGTATTGGAGCAATTGTTCTCTTTCCGTTTCGGAAAGACTTTGAAGAGCGGAGTTCAAACCGTTTGCAAGCTCATTCACGGCCTGCACAAGATATATCGGCGGTTGCTCTAAGGCAATTTGCTCGATAAAGAAGATTCTTGAGTTGTAAAAGGCAGAGAAAGCCTTACACAGCTCAAAAGTATTGTTGGCAAGCGTATCTCTACGCTTGTCAGCAACATTCCTGCTGTAAATGAGTTTCACGTCTTCTTTTATCGACTGTAGGGTACGTGCCAATTGGGAAATGAATGTTTTAATCCCATCGTGGCAAGCGGAATGTTGTACCGGTGGAATATATTGATGATTGATTTTATAGGTATTCCCTTGTCTGCATACCTCTGCCACCAGCAAAAAATTCTGGCTGTAGAAAGATTTGTTGACTTGGTTTTTGGGAACGATATGGAGTTTTATGCTCGGCAAGACATACGGGTGATGCAAAGGCACCTCTTCCGGGTCCGGTTCACCGACAGGTATCAAGTGATACGGATCTACGGATATTAGTACCATATACTCGCTGTCCTCGGCTTGCAGACCGGATTCTGAAATGGTTGCACAGGGTTTCTCATCCCCGTATAAACCGTCGTAATAAACGATGGGCAGACCGCCTTTGGTGATTGCGTTGCAGCTTTTCAGGCGGACACAGAGAGTGGACATGGTATCACCTGAAATCTCTATTTCAAGATTGTCACCTATCCCTTCAAGGACCTCTCCAAGACCATAGTTATAACTGGTCAGACTCCTTCCTGCTTCGCGGTTGAGAGCTTCGGTTTGGCAATACTGGTTTGCAAAGAAATGCTGGCTGGTCAGCTTCAGACCATTGACCCAGTTTACAGGCAAATATGTTAGTGTTTTCATATATTATGATGTTTTTGTTTCTACTTGTACACGCCGGATATATATCGTTTGATTATTCTTAATCTTATTGCCCTCACTCGTCAGAGTGGGGTCAAGTATTCTTATGAACAACGGGAAGTTAAACCATTTTGAGGTATAGAACATCCATCCGATTTGCATATCTTCCTTCTCTGTTTCAATCTTGTTTTGGGGGAAACGCCTGTTTTGGTCTTCGATAACCCAATTGAACCAATTCCCAAGGGATATTTCATTGGGTAGGCGGACAACCAACGAAGCGTATGTCGGGTCTTTTATATTCCGTTTGATCTTGACTTTGACCGTTCGGAAGCCGAAGTTGTCTATGTTGTCCCAATATTTCCGGTCAAAGGTACCATAGCTCAATTCCCATGGGGTATATATCGGATGCGGGATGTCCAGGAACAGGGTTCTGCTGTACATAATCAGATACGGGATTGCAAACCACAGGATATTTGTTGTGTTCCATAGCGAATAAGGTAGCTTGCTTATCAGTTCAAACAGCAGATAGTAGCACCATCCGCCTAAAGCGCATATTGTGGTTAGAGTGAGAATGACCGCTGTTCGGGAACTGCCAATACCGATTGCTCCGAACAAATCGGAGGTTGACAGTTTGCAGAACAATGCTCCAAGGAGGATATAGGACAATATCGTGAATGTCAAGCCTCCCCAGACGTATTCGTTTTTTAGGAAACCGAACAGGCTGGGTAAAGAGACAGCAATGGAAGCCAGAAGAATGAATATGATTAATTTCTTCAGGCTAAGTTTGCTCTTGATCGTTTTTATTCCGGTCAAGACAAATATCATCACGGCTACAAATAATGGAGCCAATAAATAACGTGCAAAGAAATATAGCAATATCTTCATATTATTAGATTTTTCATAAGTTCATATTATATCCTAATCGGTTTTCTCCGAGTATAAAATCCGTTTCTCCATGTACCAGATAATCAACTTCGATATTTCTTGTTGAAAGGATGAAAAATTCAAGTATCCGGCGGACATTGGATAGATGCGTTTTTACCTCCTCATAGTCATCTGTCGGAGTATCAAGGATGATTGTCGCCGTCAAATCATCGGTTTCACTTATCATTAGACCATTAAGGCCTAATGTCTGTCCGACACATCCGGAACCGACGGAAAGGTAAACCGTTTCATTAATCTCATGGACTTCCAGTCGCAGTTTCACCTTCAATCCCAAAACGATAAGAAGCAGTTGCTCGATAGCAGGCAGGTTCTCTTTATACCGTTCTGCATTGCAGAGGAATAGGAACAGCTTATATTTCTGATGGGAAGTAATGGATAGTTCGACATTTTCCATTACTTCAATCATCTTGATGAAGTTCTTCTTGGAGTCCGGGTCTGAAAAGAAATTCAGATGGCGGTTATTGATACGGACCTTTTCTTTGAAAAACTCTGTATCAAAGGGTGCAAAGAATTGTATAAGCTCTTTATCCTGTTTTTCATTGGCTCGGATGGCTTCAACTATCTCCTTGTTGCTCATGCCCGGTGTGCTAAGCACCAATGGATGAAATAGTAATTCCGGCAATTGATGGTAGATGCTGTTTCTTGCCAGATTCAGCAATATATATTCTTTGTCGGCATTTGTCGTTGCGATATGCTGTACCGAAACGCTTAATACATCTCTGGATTTCACACGACTGTTCATACCATGGCAATTAACCATAGTATGGTCCAACAGCCGCCGGTCAAGAATAAACTGAAGTTCATCATAAAAGATTTCTGCGACAAAGTTTATTGCCTGACTTCGTTGGATGCTTTCCAAGGGTTTCTTTTGCGCTAACATTGTTCCCATATCAGTTCACCGTTTCGATAGTTTATGACGATGTTGTCACCCGGCCTGATTTGTTCTGAGACAATCAGACGAGATACGGACTTCTTGATATAAGTTCTTATGACTCCAGCAATCGGACGTGCGCCGTATTTGGGAGAATACCCTTTGTTTGCCAGATGTTGCAATGCTTCATCCGACAAATTCAACTGGATATTTTTCTGTTTCATCAGTTGTTCTTGCAATCTTCCAAAATGGAGGTTGAATATCTGTTTGGCAACATTTTCATCTATTGGCGCAAACGGAACCACTTCGGTGAGACGTCCCAAAAATTCAGGTCGGAAATACTGTGCCATAACCTCGATGAGCTTTCCGGAATCAGGAATATGTCCGGATTGTATTTGTTCCACAATCCACTGGCTTCCGATATTGGAGGTGAAAATGATTATGGAATTTGAAAAATCTCCTTCCCGGCCCAGTTTATCATGTATTTTGCCTTCATCCATCATTTGCAGGAAAACATCATAAACGCTGCTGTGGGCTTTCTCAATCTCATCGAATAACACTACCGAATAAGGTTTCTGTCTGATTTGAGTGACCAGTAAACCACCTTCCTCATATCCTACATATCCCGGAGGTGCACCATACAGCAATGCAGCCGAATGTTCTTCCTTGAACTCGGACATGTCAAATCTGATCATGGCTGATTCGTCATCAAACAGTAACTCGGCCAGTGATTTTGTGAGTTCTGTTTTTCCCGTTCCGGTAGGGCCAAGGAAGAAGAATGAACCTATAGGCTTCTTGGGGTCACTCAGTCCGCTGCGTGATTCTATAATGGCATCTGATAAAGTCGTAATAGCCCGGTTCTGTCCTTTGACCCGTTCTTGCAATTTGCTCTCGATGCTCAAAAGTCGATCCTTCTCGCGGGCTTGTATTTTTCCGATAGGTATATTGGTGCACTCCGCTACAATCGCCTCTATTTCCGAAGAGCGTATCTCTTCAATAGACTGGTCGGATAGTGCCTTTAATTCTTTGATGATGCCCGACAAACGTCCTGCTTTTATCGCGATGTCATCTTCTTTATCCCATACATAGTTGTCTGACAGTTTGGTGGTCAATACGACACTGATTTTGCTGAATACAGAACGGTATAGTAAGTAAAGCGGCCCTTCAGATATTTTTTCGTCGAGACTCTTTATTTCCTCAAAATCCGCTTCCAAATCAGAAACACTGGCTCGTGCATTCTTATTGCATAGCCGGACGGCAGCAGCGGTTCTGTCAAGCAGGTCGATGGCGGCAGATGGCAGGCTGCGTTCCTTAAAATATCGTTTGGAGAGTGCGATTGAATCTTTAATACACGCATCTGAAATTCTCAGCTCGTAATAGTTTTCAATCCTTTTTTTATGTAATTGTATGGCACTTTCAAGTGTAGCCGTATCCAGTTCTTCAATCTTTATGATATCAAGACGCCCTTCTATCGGATGCTTTTCGATGTTCTTCCGGTAAGAATCGTTCGTGAGTGTGAGAACAAGATTTGCGGCTCCCTCGCTGATTTGCGCACTTAATATGTTGATAAGTGTGGATGCTTTGCCTGATACGCTGTTCTCCAAAAGAACCTGTAAATCATCAATCACCAGCACAGCTTGTTCCAATTGGTTGAGCTTGTGCATCAGATTGACAACTTTTTGTGCTATCTCCGTTTCAGACGAGGTTGATGCGAGCAGTTTTGCCGTATTGAGTCCGACAATAGATATTTGCTTTAACATCTCATCTTCATTCTCACAAATATCTTTGACAAAGGCGTTGATGATGGAACTCTTTCCGATACCGGATTCACCGACAATCAGTATGCCCTTGTTCTCTGAGCGTTCGAGGCATTCTAAAATAGTACGGACCTCTTTTTCCCTACCGACGACAAAGCCACCGGCATTGATGGTTTCTTGCTTTTTTAGGTTGTCGGCATAAGGAACGCTTGCTGTTATCTGCATTTCCTCTCCTTGATAAGAATGCAACGGGGTAAGGGCATTGTAGTGGGACAATATGTCATCTTCCGAAACATCCAGCATCTCTATCTGCTGATGCGAATACACGACACCTTCACGCAATATGGCGGTAAACACACAGATGGAGTCTATGGAATCCGCTCCTAATTTAATTTTAGACCGTTCGGATTCATCCAAAACCTTTGACAGTTCTTCATCAGGTTCCACTTCTTCTGTGGAAGTGCCACTGGACCTATACATTTCGCGGTGGGTGTCAAACCATTCCATTATGTAGCCGACATCCTTCTGCATCGAGGATAAAATTTCCTTTAGACCCGTGTTTTCTGCAAACATGGCCATGACAAGATGTGACACGCCGAACGTGTTATGCTTGTCTTGAAGTGCCATTCCTCTTGCTATCTTAAGGGCAGACACCAAACTTGGGCTATAATTGCTATCATTCATACGAATTTGATTTTATAGTTTGAATTACATACAGAGCGTTCAGTCAAATCTTTTTCAAGATAATGGGCCAATTCTTCCAGATTGGGAATTTCATCTTTATCAAATTGTCCAAACTTTATCTTGACCTCTGTCACTCTGATTAATCCTTTTTTGCTGTCAGGAGATATAGTCACGCCATTACCGACTTCGACTGATTCAACGTGTTTTCCCAGCTTGTGCAACAAGTAGCTTTTGATGTCTTCTTTAGATATAATCCGTTCCCGGGACAACAGACCGTACCTTAAACTATTAATAAGTTCCTGTTCGCTATCATGCGTTGTTCCTCCTTGCATACAAGTGCGCAACATGATGCCTGAAGCGTCATATTTTTCTATGTTGAATTGTTGTATCAGTGTGCGTTCATTGAAACCGTTCGCCAGAGAACCGGAAGTCACCCAATATTTTATCTCGGCATTGGTCGCATCCTTTTGGGGGACACTTAAAACAAAGGCCTTTATTTTGTTATCTCCTTTTAGCGTGGCCTCCAATCCTTTCTCTATATCATTTATCTTGTTGAACAACTCTTTGAGCTGCGTCGAAAGTGCATCCGGATTCATTGAGGCAAAAGCACTCCCGTCTTCTTTCATTAATTGTAACACTTTTGAAATTAGTGAGCGGGCACTGTCCGAATCAAATCGTTCAAGGTCGCCAAAATACAGGCTGAATATACCTGTCGGATTTTCCTCATACTGGTTCAGTCGGTTTACATATTCCCGGCCTTTGTTGTCTTGAAACGAGCGTATGTTCAAGAATTGTGTACGGTCCGGACATTTCAGGGGTATAATTCGTCCGGTGGAACGGAAATTATGCTGTTTGTAAACGATTTGTCTGTTTACAACCGGAAATGTGTTCAAATATACTTCCAGATTTTCAAGACTTTCTTTCGTGAATATTTCCGGAAAGACTATCTTGACCCAAAAGAGATTCTCAGAGTCATCCGGGACCTCGCAGTCGGCCACATAACCGGGAAACATTTCCCGGTAGGAATGTTTCTCTTTGGAAGCATCTTTTATACTCACATTAAAATATAGGTCACTATAAAAATCGCGGATTTCATCAAAGTAGTGCGCATTACTATATGGATCTTCAACATGAAGGCCTGTTTTTGTATTCAATCGGTTTCCTGTGCAGTCATAGAAGAAAGCCATATTCATAAACGGAAGCAACCCCATATCGGAAGGCTTGATACAAAACATTACAGAGTCCATTTTTTGCAGGACTTCTTTAGACACATCCAGCCCGACCCAGACGCAATAATCCGCTATCCGGTTTTTAGGGCCAAGGAAGCGTGTTGGAGTGCTAAAGCTATCGGTTGAATGCCTTATACTATCGTTGTATGCGATTGCTTTGACTTTTGCATCAACCAGTTTATAGGAAAACAAAGGGGTTATAAAGACTTGAATATCTCCTTTGCCAAATATGTTTTTCTCTGCATAAAAATGATCTTCGGCATCAAGTTCGCAACATTCCCCATGATTGGGGGTAATAGTCATAAGCGCATGGGCCGGCTTTGGCAGCGACCATTTGTTTCCTATGAGTATTCTGGACAGGCGGTGAAGTATCCGTGAATCGGACTGATCTATTTCTTGATGCAGCTTGTTGGACTCATGGGCAAAAACTTCAAGCAGCAAATCTATCACGGGGTCCATATCGCGTATATCGGATACACCCCAAAACTCCATAGCCTGCTTTAATATTCGTTCCTTTATTGCAATTTGTTTCTTGTCTGACATAGTTCGATTATTGTGATAAAGGGCTTATATATAATGAGGTGTTAAAACTGAATTTCTCGTTGGTTCTATCCATTATTCCGGTCACGGTTATTTGTGCCTTTCTTCGGATATGAGATACTTTATCTATATTTTCTTCTTCTATTTCCAAAAGGGTGACGTTCACATCTACATTCCGTAGTCTCTTTTCATATTTCTCTATCGTTTTTATTAAGGAGTTTTTTACTCCTTCCTCCCAATCGCTGATTTTCACAAGTTGGTTGAACTCAAGGTCCCATATCATGGAACCAAAGTCTTCTCGGCCGATAACTTCCCCATGGTGAGAAAGAATCAGTAGCATGATGTGTTGGGCTATCGATTCCTGATAGGAACACCTTTGCAATTTCTTGGCAACAGCCGATTGCAATTGTAATGGCATTTTCAGGTAAGTCATACTATTCTTTTATTTTATT